>Ga0302321_100000342_pt1 | contig 40972 bp, 29 predicted proteins | sample Fen_T0_1_FD_202505 | JGI IMG/M metagenome (GOLD analysis project Ga0302321, IMG submission 202505) | Peat permafrost microbial communities from Stordalen Mire near Abisko, Sweden - Fen_T0_1 | ecosystem: Environmental > Terrestrial > Soil > Wetlands > Permafrost | place: Sweden: Abisko... | reverse complement strand
GGCGCGTCGTTGAGCGCTCCAGAGCGTCACGCCGCCTTCGATCCTGATCGGTGCGGCTCGTAGCAGAGCCGCTCAGGCGTCGTCCACCAGCCCGGTTCGGTGTCTGCCAGGTCGCCCTGCGCAAGCTGTTGCAAAAATATCGCGAGCGCGGTTGGCTGCGGAGTTCCGCTTACCAAGGATAGCGCGCCGGGCTCGTAACTTCCATTGGGTTCGGTTACCAACCGGTCCCAGCCATGCGAGCCGAGAAGAGCCCACGCGGTCACCGCCTGTACCTCCACGCCCTGACCGCGAGCATCGAGTGCCGCCCTCCAAAGATAGGCGATCCAGCTCGCCTGTTGCAGAACCGAGCAGCCCAGGTGCGCCTCGCTGATGACGACGGGGCGCCGATAGCGCTGGTGCGCAGCTTTCAGGAGAGGGGCTGGCCCGAGCAGTCCTTCGGCACAAACCCGGACTGCTTCCACGTCCACGTAACGATGCCGATGATTCCCGCCAACCATCGCTGGCGGGTACGCGTGCACGCGGTTGTCGAGAAAACGCTCGCTCGTCACGTAATAGTTGATGCCGATCACGTCGGGCGGGCACGGGTGCTCGAGGAAAAATCCGAGCTCGCGCTCGGTCGCTCCAGCAGAAATGAGGTAGTCATGGAGTGGGTGCTTACGGGTGACGTTGCCAGCCAGCAAGTCCAAGCTGAGCCAACGACGTTCGTTCTCGAATTCAGCTTGATAGCGCAGGCCCGCGGTGGAGCGCGTAAATCCCATGTCTTCGGTTTGAATTAGCTGCGCTTGGGGATTCACGCGACGGATGGCTTGCATCGAGAGCGCGATGCCCATGCACTGCGTGAGCAAGGCGCGGACGAACGTTCGATCATCGCGCCCATGGGGGTACCAATGCCCGTACAGGCCGCTGAAGCGCGCCGTAGTGAGCGGCTCGTTCACCGGCGTGAAGCGTTCGAGCCAAGGGTAACGGCGCGCGACCTGTTCGGCGAACGCCGAAAGCTTCTGCGCAAAGCAGCTGGAAACGAGTGACGTGTGCGATGGACCGCTACCGTGATGAACGAGGCCGACGACGGGCTCGATGCCGAGCTCGCGGAGCCGCGCCAGCCGCTGGTCGCTCCAACCGAAGTCGATGCAGCCTTGGCTCTCGGCACGCTCCCAGATCACGGGATAGCGCAGTACTCGCAAGCCCATCTGGGCGATTAACTCCAGATCGCTCAACCGCTCATGGTGACCGGAAAACTGGAGCTGATCGAAGTAGTTGCTCTCGACTCGATTGACGGTGCACTCAATGCCTCCCCAAAGCTGCAACTTTTCGTGTCTGCTGCCCATTCACCGCCTCCAGATGGCTTACCGGCTTGGCGCCCGAAATGCGTTTATAAAGAGTCAGCGCCTGAGCGACGACCTGATCCATGTTGTAATATTTGTAGGTTGCCAGTCGTCCTACGAAGTGTACATCGGGCGTTTCGTCGGCTAGCTGCTTGTACTTGGTATACAGCTCGTCATTCTCCGTCTTCGGTACAGGATAGTACGGATCTCCCTCTGCACATGGGTATTCGTACACTACGCTCGTGTGTGCATGGGTCTGTCCCGTCAGGTGCTTGAACTCCGTCACGCGGGTGTAGGCATGGTCATTCGGGAAGTTCATCGTGCCCACAGTCTGAAACTGCGCCTGAGCCAGCGTTCGGTGCTCGAACTGGAGCGACCGATAGGGCAGCCTGCCATAGCGATAATCGAAGTACGCATCGATCGGACCCGTATAGATCATGCTCCGGTGCGGAATGAATCGCGCAATCTCCTGGTAGTCGGTGTTGGTCATGACCTTGATGTTCGGGTGCGCCAGCATGCGCTCGAACATACGCGTGTAGCCGTGGAGCGGCATCGCTTGATAAGTATCGGTGAAATACCGATCGTCACGGTTGGTCCGCGTCGGGATACGCGCCGTTACCGAACTATGTAGCTCGGAGGGGTCCAATCCCCACATTTTGCGGGTGTAGCCGCGGAAGAACTTCTCGTACAGTTCTCGACCAACCTTGTTCACGACCACGTCTTCGGACGTGCGGACTGGGTGACACTTTTCGGCGACGCTTTCCAGGAAGGCCTCGACTTGAGCCGAAGTCAGGTTCATCCCGTAGAGCTTGTTGATCGTGTCCAGGTTGATCGGAATGGGCACCAGCTGTCCATCCACGCTGGCAAGCACTCGATGCTGGTATGGACGCCACTCCGTGTAACGGCCCAGGTAGTCGAAAATGTCCCGAGAATTGGTGTGAAAAATATGTGGCCCGTACTTATGGACCAGAATGCCATGGTCGTCATAGTGGTCGTAGGCATTGCCCGCTACATGGGGGCGCTTGTCCACTATCAAAACCGTCTTGTTTGCGTCCGTGGCCAGCCGTTCGGCGAGCACACTTCCTGCGAACCCCGCACCAACGATCAAATAATCGAACACGTTCATTCTCCCGCGGCAAAATTATCTACTCGTTGCTCGCGCCCGGTCTCTCGCAATAGTCCATGTCCTTCTGCTGTTTGCGACTTCCGCTCGATAGTGCTCTGGACGAGCTGCGACATTTCCTGCCAGGTTTTGTCCCAAGACAGTTGAGACAAGAATTCATCAGCGCGAGCGAGCCGCTCTCCGGGTGGGGCGCTGAGCGCGGCTTCGCAGGCCGCGATGAACTCCGCCACTGAATCGGCGATGTGCACGAGGCCCAGCCCTTGATAGGGCTGAATCACGTCTTGAATCGAGGTGGAGACCACCGGTAACCCCGCAGCTAGGTATTCCGGCGTCTTCGTTGGACTGATGAACCTAGTCGACTCGTTCCGCGCGAACGGCAATAGGGCAACATCCCATCCTGAAGCGTAGCTCGGTAGTTCCCCGTAGCTCTTACTCCCCAAGTAATGAATGTTGGCGGCGCGCGGCAAGCTCTCGGCGTCCACTTTCACCACCGGTCCGACCATCACGAAGTTCCAATCCGGACGGGCTCGCGCGACGCCCGCGAGCAGCTCGAGGTCCATCCGCTCGTCGATCACGCCATAGAACCCGAGCCGCGGACGCTTCAGGATCTTCTGATCTTCTGGACCTTCTTGTGGTGCCCGCGCCTGGGCGAAATGCGGCACATCGACGCTACTCGGAAAAGCATGTACATTGACGTGTTGGCTCTTCTTTTGCTCGTATAGCGAATAGCCGCCCGTAAAAACCAGGTCCGCTCGTGAGAATAGCTCACGCTCTCGTTCGACCAACATGGGCGAGGCGCCCTTGAAGCCGCTGAGCTCATCCATACAGTCGTAGACCGTAGCGAGCGGCGTCAATCCGCGTGCCAGTGGCACGGCCATGGGCGTGTAATACCAAAGCATATAGGAGTTGACGGCTTCCCGTTCGAGGAACGAGCGGATCAGTGCAGCTTGCGTGGCCTCCGCGTTCTGAGTGGCGTGGTTGAGGTGCGGCACTACGACGTGCACTCCCTCCGCGCTCACTGTCGACACGAGGTGGTCAGCGCGATCGGTGAGCAGTGGTTCTTCGATGAAGTACACACGCCGCTCGCGTGCATAACGGCTGAGCAGATGCTGGGGCCGTTGAAAAACGAACGACCAACGAAGATGGGAGAAACAGATGAGGTCGAAAGAAGAATTCACGCGCTCGCCTTGGTTCGGTGAGGCGCCCTGCGCTCACACCGTTGGATTCTCCCTAGGCAGCTTTCGTGCCGTGCCTTGGCGTGAAATCTTCCGGCGAGAAGTCAGACGATCTCGCGCGGCCAAACGGCGACACACGCGGCAAACAGCCTCACGCGAGGCAAGTCCGCTAGCCCATCGCTTGCGATTCCCACTCGTTTAGCCCGCTTCGCCTCGGATCGCGTCGGCGATGCACTGAACGCACGCGCGCGTGATCAGCCGCACAACGTTGGCATGCATTCTGCTGTATCGCTGCACCGTTGATGCTCCGCCGCCATCTCTCCCAAATCGGACTCCAAAACTCGAGCCCCCCACCACCCGACCCAGAGCCAGATAGCGAGGAGATGGGCTACCCGCGGCCGCTGTTCCGTCGCAGGAATTGGCAGAGCCTGAACGGTACCTGGGAATTTGCGATCGACCCCGAGGGCATTCACGCCAATCCCCAGCAAGTGGAATGGTCGGCTCGAATCCAGGTGCCGTTTGCGCCCGAAACGGCGCGCAGCGGGATCGCTGATACCGGGCTTTATCGAGCCTGCTGGTACCGGCGGCTGTTCGAGCCGTCGGCGCTCGCCGAGGGCGAACGTTTGATCCTGCATTTTGGTGCGGTTGATTATCGAACGAGCGTGTGGATCGATGGCACGTTGGTGGTCACGCACGAGGGCGGTTATACCCCCTTCGAGGCAGACATCACGGATGCACTGCGCCCGGACCAGCGAGAGCATTCGTTGGTCGTCTGGGCCGACGACGATCCGGGCGACTTGGCCAAGCCGCGGGGCAAACAAGACTGGCAGCTCGAACCGCACTCGATTTGGTATCCGCGCACGACCGGGATCTGGCAGAGCGTGTGGCTGGAAAAGGTCTCCGAAGTCCGTATCCAAAGCCTGCATTGGACCCCGAACCTCGAACGCTGGGAGATCGCGGTGGGTGCCACGGTGCACGAGGGGGGGCTGGGGCAGAAGCTGCGGCTGAGTGTTCGGCTCAAAGTGTTCGACCTCACCTTGGCGCATGACCAGTATTTGGTGGTGGCAGGGGAGGTGCACCGTCGGATCGCGCTTTCGGACCCAGGCGTGGATGACTTTCGTAACGAGCTCTTGTGGAGTCCGGAGCGACCCACGCTGATCGAAGCCGAGGTGCAACTGCTGAGCGAGGAGGGGCGAGTGCTCGACCAGGTTTCGAGTTACACCGCGCTGCGCTCGTTCGCGGTTTCGGGTGATCGCTTTCTATTGAATGGTCGGCCATACCCACTCAAGCTCGTGCTCGATCAAGGCTATTGGCAGCAAACGGGTATGACCCCACCCAATGATACTGCGCTGCGGACGGACGTGCTGCTGGCCAAAGCCATGGGTTTCAATGGCGTGCGCAAGCATCAAAAAATCGAGGTTCCGCGCTATCTGTACTGGGCGGATCGCCTCGGTCTGTTGGTTTGGGAGGAGATGCCGAGCGCGTACCGGTTCAGCAAGCGCTCCGTGGCGCGGCTCACCCACCAATGGCTGGAAGTGTTGCGCCGCGACATCAGCCATCCGTGCATCATGGCTTGGGTGCCGTTCAACGAGAGCTGGGGAGTGCCAAATTTGCCTGATAGTTTGCCCGAGCGAAACTACGTCCGGGCGCTGTATTACTTGACGAAAACTCAGGATCCGACCCGGCCCGTGATCGGCAACGATGGTTGGGAAAGCGTTGCCACCGACATCATCGGCATTCACGATTACGATGATGCTCCCGAACGGATTGCGCAGCGATACATGGCGCACACGGTCTTGCCGAATCTGTTCAAGCGCGAGCGTCCGGGGGGGCGAAGCCTAGTCCTCGAAGGCATCGAGGGCCGAGAGCACCCGCTGGTGCTGTCCGAGTTTGGCGGCATCGCGTTCAGCGATGACCCCCGACACTGGGGCTACTCACGCAGTGACACGCCGCAGGCCTTTACCGATCGATTCACGGCCTTATTGAAGGTGGTTCGTTCCTTGGAAATCCTGGCTGGCTTCTGCTACACACAGTTCGCCGACACCTATCAAGAGGCCAACGGTCTGCTTCGCAGCGATCGCACGCCCAAGATCCCGCTCGAGCAGATCGCGCGTGCGATGCGCGGCGCGCGCCCCGAGGTACCCGAACTGCCCGGGGCGCCGACGCTGAACCTGGGCACCGAAAGCAAAGGCCCTAGCCGTGAGTGAAGGTGGTAGCGAACCCGGTCGCTACCGTGCGTCGAGTGAGTGGCTCGCGCGGGCGCGCGCCGTTATCCCAGGCGCTCATCATCTGTCCGGTCGACCCTTGCTGCCGGGTGAGGAAGGCCCCTCCTACATGATACGGGGTCAGGGCGCACGCTGTTGGGACGCTGATGGGCACGAGTACATCGACTATATCGGCGCCTTCGGCCCCTTCCTGCTTGGCTACGCGCATCCGGCGGTGGACGCGGCGGCTCGTGCTCAGCTCGAGCGCGGGAGCTTGTTGTCCCTCAATCATCCCTTGCACGTCGAGTTCGCGGAGCGTCTGGTCGCGCGCTTCGGAAGCGCCGAAATGGCAGTTTTCTTCAAGACCGGCTCCGAGGCGACCACCGCTGCCCTGCGCATCGCTCGTGCGGCAACAGGCCGAAGGACCGTGGTCCGCTGCGGCTACCATGGCTGGCACGACTGGTGTTTGCCGGTCGAGCAGTTCGTGCCCACCGGGCTCGCGGAACAGGTTCTGGAGCTCGATGCCTCGAATCCGGGATCGCTCGCTCAACTCCTGAAAGAAGCGCCAGCACCGGTCGCCGCAGTGATCGTCGCTCCAGAAATGATCTTGCCGATGCAAGCAGCGGTCTTTCACGAGCTCTTGTCCACGACGCACGCGCACGGGGCGGTGTTCATTTTGGACGAGGTGAAGACTGCGCTCCGTATCAAACCAGGGTCTTTCCAGGAGCATGTCGGCATTCGCCCGGATCTGACGACCCTGAGCAAGGCGCTCGGCAACGGTTGGCCGATCGCAGCGGTCGTTGGCAACCGAGAAGTGATGCGTGCGGCGGCCGGGCTTCACCTGTCCGCCACGTATCACGGAGAGACGGCAGGCATCGCGGCCGCAATCGCCACTTTGGATTTCGTCGAGAGCCACCCGGTTTCAGAGCACGTGTGGTCGCTCGGGGAGCGCTTAATTGCCGGCCTAAACGCGTCGGCCGCGCAGTGGCGGATCCCAGCGGTCGCCTTCGGCGAACCGCTCCCGCCAATGCCATTCTTGCGCTTTACGTCCGTAGACTCAGCGCTCAACGATCGGCTCAAAGCGCGCTTCTATCGTGAAGTACTCGCGCGTGGCGTGTTGCTTCATCCCCGCCACCTTTGGTTCGTGAGCTACGCTCACAGCGCCTCCGATATCGACCGCACCTTGGAAGTCGCGGATACTGCATTTCGATTGGCCGCCTCGGAGCTCGGTGCCTGATCACCGAGCCCCATGCTCGAGTAGGTTCAAACCTCGGGCGGGTCCATCGCTCGCTCGAAATGGCGATGACGTGCGAGCGCTTTCACGAAGTCGGGCAACGCTTTTGCCGCGCTGGCATGGCGCCCGACGAGCATCCCGGGGTCCTCGTCTCCAGAGGGCAACGTCCCCGGGACGCCCGCGTTCTCAACTAGCTCCGCACCGGCGCCCAGGGCCAAGATCACCTTGCAGTGGCGGTACTGATCTTTGATGAACTCTGCAACTTGACCCACGTTGCCCAGGGTCGTGACGGCGGCTTTTCCGCCGGGGATGACCAGGGCGTCGAAAAGCACGGAGGGCATGGTTTCGAAGGTAACCTCGACTTCGAGCGTGTCGCCATCCTCCGTACTGACGGCACCCAGGCGGACGCCCACGTAGCGCGGGACTGCGCCTTCGAGCGTCAAGCCTTCGTGTAGAGTCTGCGCAGCCGCACCATCCACACCATCCGCGACCAAGATCGCGACGCGGCGCGTCTGGATGCTGCCGTTCCCGGGCTGTGAGAAAATCGAAAGGGCGGGCGAACTCGTGAGCTCCGGCTTGACCGGGGTCTTGAGCGCTTTGGGTAGCGGCTTCGGCATCGGCATGCCCAGGGCGTTGGCCAGCGCTTTGGCCAGACCACTGTCTACGTTCGCCAGCGTGGCCACGACCCGTTCGCGGATCGCCGGCGTTTGCACTCTTGTCAGCTCGAAGCGAAAGCCCCGAAGGATGTGCGCTTTTTCGATTGGGGTCTGACTATTGTAAAATAGCGTCGCTTGCGTGTAGTGGTCTGCGAAGCGCTCGCCGCTGCCTCGCACCTTGTCGTCTTGAATCGGTTCACGAAACGAGGTGAAGCCGGCCGCTCCGGCCTGGAATGGGCAGCCGCCGCCGAGCGAGTTTGGCTCGTAAGCGACCCGTCCGCGATTAATCCCCTGCCGGTGCATGCCGTCGCGTTGGTTGTTGTGGGTCTGTGCAACCGGCGCATTGATCGGAATTTCGTGAAAGTTCGGCCCTCCGAGGCGAGAAATCTGCGTATCTTGATAAGAATGAATACGGCCGGCGAGTAGCGGATCGTTGCTGAAATCCAGTCCTGGCACGATGTGCGCCGCACAGAAGGCAACTTGTTCGGTCTCGGCGAAGAAGTTGTCGGGATTACGATTGAGGACCATCTTGCCGACTGGCGTGAGCGGCACGAGCTCCTCCGGAACGAGCTTGGTAGCGTCCAAGACATCGAAGCTGAATGACTCGGCTTGTTTCTCCGAGAACATTTGAAAGCTCAGCTCGTACTCCGGGAATGCCCCACCCTCGATCGCTTCCCACAGGTCGCGCCGATGAAAGTCTGGATCCGCCCCAGCTATTTTGACGCATTCGTCCCAATCGAGAGAATGCGTTCCCGCCACCGGCCGCCAGTGAAACTTCACGAAAGTCGACTTGCCTTGCTCATTGACTAGTCGGAAAGTGTGCACGCCGAAGCCCTGCATCATCCGGTAGCTTCGGGGTAGCGCGCGATCGGACATAGCCCACATCAGCATGTGAGTGGACTCCGGCATCAGCGACACGAAATCCCAGAACGTATCGTGCGCCGTGCCAGCCTGTGGCATACCGAAATGCGGTTCGGGCTTCGCCGCATGAATCAAATCTGGGAACTTCATCGCGTCTTGAATGAAGAACACGGGCATATTATTACCCACGAGGTCCCAATTGCCTTCGTCGGTGTAGAACTTCACGGCGAAGCCGCGGACGTCACGAGCGGTATCGGGCGAGCCTCGCTCACCGATCACCGTGGAGAAACGCACGAACACGGGCGTACGCTTATCGGCTTCAGCAAAGACGGATGCACGCGTGACGTTTTCCATCGACTTGTAGCATTCGAAATAACCGTGCGCGGCCGAGCCACGCGCATGGACAATGCGTTCCGGAATGCGCTCGTGGTCGAAGTGCGTGATCTTTTCACGTAAGATGAAGTCCTCCAGCAGCGCGGGTCCGCGTAGGCCCGCTTTCAACGAGTGCTGATTGTCAGCGACCGGGACTCCCTGGTTTGTCGTCAGCGTGCGCTCCGTCGAGTCGACGCGCACACGGTCGAGCGGAAGATTGCCGGGATTCTGCCCGAGCATTGGCTTGCCTGACCCGAGCTTCGTCGAGGCGAGACTTTCGGTGAGGGTGCTGCCGGTGACCCGCGCATCCGTTACTGGAACCGTTGCACCAGTCGGTGGCTTCAAGCTGGCCTTGCCGTACTCAGTTGGCTTGTTCGCATTGAAAGGCATGCTTGTAGCGAGCGCCTGCGCGCCATCCATCTTCGCGGTCAGCGCGTCGCCTGGCGCCTCGCGGTCTTTCCGGGCGGGTCCGCTAACGGTGGATCGCGCGCTGGTCGTGGTGGCGGCGGCACCAGCGCCCTTTTGCGCGGACTTCTTCTCAGAACGAACACTGTCGAAAGTTTTTTTTGTGGCCATCCATGCTCCGGTAAAAAGTGACTCCTGGGCGCAGCGGCGCGCCAGACGTTAGCGCGCAGCGTTTTGCAACTTCCGCGCCGCGCGGGGCGGCCGACGTGACGACTGGGCGATCGCGCAACTATCGACGGATGCGAAGGGCGTCTTGCGAATTCGAGCCCACATTCCGTCGCAAAGCGCCTCTTTGTGAAAAATTGTCATGCACTCGATCCCCTAGTGCGCTCCGGATTCATATTGGGGCGGATCGGCCGCACATCGGCAACTCGTGGAGTGCTTCAGCGGACTATGACAGCAGCGGCGTGCGTCTCAGCAGCGAGTGTGTCTAAGTCGGCGCGCGTCCAGCAGCGAGTGTGTCTAAGTCGGCGCGCGTCCAGCAGCGAGTGCGTCCAGCAGCGAGTGCGTCCATCAGCGAGCGCGTCTCATCAGCGAGTGCGTCTCAGCAGCCACTCGCTGGTTCGCGATTGCGACGGAAATCCCCGAGGATTTATGCGGCATAAAAGGGGGTGTCTCCCGAGACTCGCACGCTGAACGCGGGGCTGTGCGATGTAGTCATGGACGTGCCGAGCGGAGTTGCCTCCGTTCAGACTCGTCGACCGTACCACCGTTCCAGCTATGCATTCGTATTTGGGCCGGGCGCGCCATGGGTGAATTCGTGGGACGCCGCAGGGCTAGGCGAATTGAAAATCGGCGTACCGCGGGTCGGTGACGACGGCGCCAATCCGGCGCCAGTGCTGGCACTGGCTTTGCGCGGTCTGGTCGATAACGTTCGAGGCTACTCGGTTTCGGTGACTATGTCGGCGAGAGTCCGCCAGCCGAGCTGAGCTTTGGCAAGAACCCAATGACCGAGACGGCGACAGCCGTTCTGTCCCGAGCGTCCAAGCGCGCCGCGCGCTGAAGGTCTTCAGTGCGCGCGGCTAGGTATTGTGCTGAGCACCGAGCGAGTACGCAATCGCACGCGTGGAGCACGGTCCGTCGCACACAAGCTGAGCCTAAGCGAAGCGACGGGCCGGGGTTTCGCCCGCGGTCGTCTTCGGCGGGCGGTGCGGGCCGATGTGTTGCGCATCGGCATCCCCAACCGGCTTCCCGGTAAGGCTAGGCGGCACTCTCCCCAATGCCCATCTGCCATGACGCCGGAAACCTGCATCCGCACCCCCGGTCCCAATCAGCTGTCACCCATGTACCTCTCTGGCGTCAAGGTTGGATGTTTATCCGACGGATCTATGGGGTCACCGCTACTGCCACTCGTAATGAAGCAGGCCCTCATTTTCGCTGCCGCCACGCTATCGGTCGTCTCCCTAACCGCTCCGGCCCGTGCTGCGACGTCACAAAAAGTCGACCAGAGTGTTTGGGGCGTGAGCGGTCTGCCGAGTTACGTCAACATGTACATCTACGTGCCTGACAGGCTGGCCGCGAAGCCGCCCATCCTGGTCGCGTCGCATCACTGCCAAGGCACCGCCGCAAGTACGTACAGTGAAACCAAGTCGAGCTTCGTCTCCCTGGCCGATAAAAACGGCTTCATCATCATTTTCCCAGAAGCTACCGGGCACAATTGCTGGGATGTGGGCTCGGCAAAGTCGCTCAAGCACGATGGCGGCGGCGACACGCACGCGATTGCCCAAATGGTGCGCTACGCGCTAACCAAGTACAGCGCCGATGCCGGGCGCGTGTACGCGTTCGGCGGCTCTTCGGGGGCGATGATGACGCAAGCCTTGATGGGCGTGTACCCCGACCTGTTCGCGGGCGGAGTTGCTGTCTCCGGGGTGCCCTGTGGTTGCTGGGCCGTGGACTACAGCGGTGACGTCGCAACCAATGGTCAATGGAGTGGCACGTGCGCCGGCGGCAATGTCACCAAGACTGCCCAGCAATGGGGCGACCTGGTGCGCTCGATGTTCACTGGCTACACCGGTCATCGACCCCGGTTGCAGTTATGGCACGGCACCGCAGACACCACGATCAGTTACAAAAATCTCGCTGAAGCCGTCAAAGAGTGGACAAACGTGCTGTCGCTGAGCGACGCGCCCACGTCGACTGACAGCAAGTTCGGTGGCACACACCAGCTTTGGAAGAATAAATGCGGGTTCGGCGTGCTCGAAACGTATTCTGTGGATGGCGCTGGTCACGGCGTGACCTGGGATGTGAACACCGCGGAGAGTTTTCTAGGTCTCGATCAGGTTGGAACTGCCGATCCTGAGACAGTGGCGTGTCCGCCCGCGGGCGGTGGTGGTGCCGGTGGTACTGGTGCCGGTGGTACTGGTGCCGGTGGTGCGGCTGGTGGTGTGACCTCGGCCTCCGGAGCTCCGTCGACCGGTGGTGTCGGCGGCCGCGGGACGGCTGGCGCAAGCGGCGGGCCCGGTGTGGGCACGAGCGGCTCGGCCAACGGTGGAGCGCCCGGCGCTGGAGGGAGCGGCGCAGGCGGTGCAAGCGCGAGCTCTGCGGGCACGCCAAGCGCTGCTGGCGGGTCTATGCAAAGCGGAGGGGCAGTGAATGCAGGTGCCAATTCCGGCGGCGGGCTCAGCGCCGGCGGCAAAGGCTCGATTCGAGACGACAGCTCAGGCCAGGCTTGCAGTTGTGCGCTCGTGGGCAACACCGAACGCGGCGTTGGACGCTTTTCGTTGCTGGCTTTTATCGGATTAGGTCTGGTATTTCGTCGTCGATACGGCCGATCGCGTGCGCGGTGATTTAACAACTGGCTGATTTTCGCGGCGTTCTCGACCCTGTTGGAGTACGCGCGGGCGGCAGCGAGGGTCTCCGCGAAAACGATGCCCAATGGCAACGAACGAGCAGCGCCGGCGCGCCGCGCGACGAAATCGAAGCCCTACTGCGCGACGCAATATTGCTGCATGGTGCTCCAAATCGCTTGGGCGCTTGCTCGAGCACCTGTGTCCGTGGGGTTCAGTTGGTCGGCCTGAACGTACTCCGGGTAGTGTCCAGCAAACACGGTTCGCAGATCGAGCCAGTGGCAAGGCAGTGGCGCATTCTCACACGCGCTCTGAATCAATGGTCGGAGCGCGTCTATCCTGGCCTTTACGTTTGCGTCCCCGGGATCGGGATAGAATGCGAACACGACCTGTTCCACGTTGTCCGTCGCCATCTTAGCGAAGAGTGCCTGCGCGGCCGCCGCGGCCGCCGTAACGACGGCGCAGCTCGCGTTCGCACTATCGCAAGAGCCGAGTAGCGCATCGGCGCCACCGCCGTCCATGATGACGACCTTGACTCCGGCTTCGGAGGCGCCGCTCGTGTATTGGTCTGCGATGCCATTCCCGCCCAAGGCCAGGGCATTGGCGAGTAAGTTCGATCGATCTCGATAGCGTTCGCCCACGGACACCGCGCCCGCGTCGCGGGCCAAGCCCTCGAGGTAGGCGGTGATCTGGTGAGTCGTCGCGAAAAAGCTATCCCCAATGATGAGCACCTGATTCGCGGGCACCGTTCCGCTCGCGCAGGCGCCCGCTCCACCGTCGGTTACTGCGCCTGAGCCTGCGACACCACCACTGGTTACATCACTCGAGCCACCGGCACCTCCACTTGCCAGCGCGCCCGCGCGACAGACGCCCTGCTGGCAGCGGTGGGAGGGCGAGACAACGGCGCAGTCTGCGTCCCCCACGCAGGAGACTTCGCAAACTCCAGGCGTTGTGGGGATGTTGGTAGCGCAGCCTGCACTCGAAGGTACGCACTGCGCCGCCGGTAATGCCTCACACGCGGCGCGCTCCGCGCAGGGCAGCGTACACACGCCGCACACGCACGTTAGCCGGTCGCCGCAGCTCTTTGGGCTTGCATCGCAACGGGTCAAAAAATGGGTCTCGCCGCCGGTGGGGTCACCGCTTTCTGGCTTGCAGCTGAACGCCAAAGCCAGCACTGCGAGCAGGATCTTGATCCGACTCTTGGCCTTGCTAAGCATGATCTTCGCTGTCGCCGTCTTCATGTGTCAAGCATTGGCCCGCATAGATCACGACCCGGGTATGCGTCTCCGGAACGGCCCCTTCACCGTTGAATTCTGCCACGCGCTCTCGCATGTCGCTGAGCATACTGCGAAGACGAGTAAGCGTCCCGAATACCTCTTCTTCCAAAGGATGCCCCGGCCACACGTCAATCGTATAGGTGCCGCCACCGACACGATCATCGAGTGCGGTCGCTCGATTTTCGTTTAGGCGACTGAGGATCGTGGTAACGAGCGCCTTGAAGTGATCGAAAACCGCAGCCTCCCAACCCACGGCGGCGCCCAGCGGAACGACCAGCGCGCGTGCGCTGTAGCGTGCGACTCCGTTTGCCTCCGAGTGTTGGATGCGACCGTCTGCGAGTAACCGCTGAATCGTGCCCTCGAGCGAAGCGACCTCAGTCTGGGCTCGTTCTGCGATTTCGAGCAGCGTCAGCGGACCCTCGCGATACATCAGGGAAATCACCAACTCCTCGGCGCCCTCGGCACCCAGCTTGCGCTGCAGCAGCGTCAGCTCATCATCCGAGGCCGCTCGATACGACGGATTCGAGCCCGAGCCGGTCCAGAATACCAGTTGGCTGTCGCACAGGTCACGAATCACCGACCGGACTTGCGCTTCATCGTCGTGCGGAAAGCGCGCCAGGATTTCCCGCCGCGTGACGACATTTTGAGTCTTGATGTGCTCGAGTACCACTTCCCAAAGCGACCGACCGCGGTCTGTCGAGCTTTCGCTGAGGCGCTGGATCTTGCGCCGATAGGTGCGAAGCCCCATGCCGAACATGTCGGCGCTGACCTTTCGACTAATCCCCTGACGCTCGATTTCACGTACGAGTTCGATGAACACCTGGTCGGCGATTTGGGCGAGCGGCGCGCGAACCCCCCTCGAGGTGGCCAGCTGTGCGATCAGGATCGTGGTCTGCCGCACGATGGCGTGAATCAAAAGCTCGATGGTCATCTTGCCAGCCGTACAGTTATACACCGTGCCGGCAAACCGGGCAGGGGACCGGATTGTCCTCCCTTCGACGAACAGATGGAGCGGATATTTGTCGTAGAATTGGCTCCCCGCGAGTCGTCGTTGGTCCGGGAGGACAGTTTTGACCCCTGATTCGTGAACGTGGAAGAAGCCACTGCGCGGCGATGAATCGAGACGCAAGGGGCGCGGAACACTTGGGCTTGTCCCTGAATTCCTGGGGTACCGGCAAACGTGCCCGTGCCCGTGCCCGTGCCCGTGCCCGTGCCCGTGCCCGTGCCCGTGCCCGTGCCCGATTCGTGAGTGGGCGATCGCGATCCCGCATCGCACCCCGCGCCTTGCGGGGTTCCGCACTCTGACGCCGAAGGCTGCGTCGGTTGCGATGGCAATTGTGACCATCAAAAAACTCTCTCCGGAATGAGAGGCCGGGCACGGGCACGGGCACGTCTCATGACTGGTCACATCTTTTCGCGTGGGCGATCCGCGTCCTTGATGTCCGTCGACAAGAAAACGATTCCCAATCTTTTCCTCATCGAAGAAATGGAGAAGCGCTCGTAGTCCTTTTCCGACCAAAAATGTTGCTTCGTGCACGAAGTACCATTTCGGTGACGAGGGGCGCACACGAAGCAAAATGGTACTTCGTGCACGAAGTACCATTTCGGCGGCGAAGAGCGCCCCCGAGGCGCTGGATTCCGCAAGGGACACGCGCTCGGCTCACTGCTCGCTTGCGGTTGTTGACCTGAGCACAGGGCGACCAGCCACGGGGTAGCTCGCGATGCTCGCGACGGCCCGCCTTCGCTGCCGATCCCTGGTCCGTCGATGACACCTTCGTTCGCGTAGGTATTCAAGGCCACCGGAACGCACCGTCTTGATGCCGTGGCTGGCCATGCAAGTGATGAGCGCTTGAGTGATGAGCGCTTGAGTGATGAGCGCTTGCGTGATGAGCGCTTGAGTGATGAGCGCTTGAGTGATGAGCGCTTGAGTGATGAGCGCTTGAGTGATGAGCGGCCTGCCCAGCTGCTCTCCCACGTGGAGGTGTTCTCCAACGCACTGCCGCCGCTCAGCAATGCCAGCGGTAGCGCGCCACCTAGATTGCCAAAATGTTCGTGATGGTCCTCGTCAGGAGTGAGGCACGGTTGCCACGCACCGAAACTCCCGATGCTCTTCGGTCGCGTTGAGGATGCGCTGGGTCTCGACCTTCAGCTCCTCGCGCGCCTTGCGTAGACGCGAATAGACCGTAAAAAGCGGGATAGACAGCGTCGCCGCCACCTCAGTCACCGGCACGCGATCGAGCTCGTGCATCACGAGCACGGTGCGTCTCGGCAACGGGATTCGTTTGAGAGCTGCCTGCACCAACGCGCGTGTTTCCTTGTTGCTCAGGACTTCCTCAGGGCCAGGCTTGTCGTCGCCTAACTCGATGGCTCCGAACGCAACCTCGCGCGAGCGTTTGCGTTGGTTTGCCAGCGCAATGCGCACGGCAACGCCGAACAAATAGGGCCGGAGCGGGCGACTCTGGTCATATTCGGACCAGCGTCGGTGCAGGACCAAGAACACTTCTTGTGCCAGATCGTCTACTTCCGAGCGGTCAGTGCCGAGGCGCCGCAGAGTTCGTTGAACGTATTCGAACTCGACGCGAAAGCCTCTGCCGGAGCACGCGAAACTCGAAAATATCATCGGTTCGGTTAGCATCGGGTTCATCACTTGCCCCTCTCAGCAGGGCGACGAAAGAGCGTCGAAGGTGCTGAGAACAGCGTCCAGTCATCGAATGCAGTGTTGGCACCCGTCCAATCCCGTCGAGCAAACGCTTGCTCGCGGGGGCATGACCGGATGCGGCGCGTAAGCGACGAAACTCGCATTCCGACTTGGAAGGCCGCTGGCCAGCGCCCCACGGTTTCGCAATAGTGGCAGCAGCCGATTTCCGTCTGACAATCGACAGCGGGGGAAGCTGGCGCGCCGAAAAGCGCCAGTCGGGTGGCTACAATGGGCGCCGGGCCAAACGACTCTAGCCCTGGCTCGTTGGTTGCGACATGCGCCAATATGGCTGGGGGAGTCGACCCGGAGACGTTCCCGGTGACATCGTGACCGTTCCCTCCAATACTCGAAAAGTGGTCGTGGGAACCAGGGTCTCCCTTTTTGGTCAACGCAGGCTCAAAAGGCGGGTGCGGTGCTCGTCTGTTGCTCTCTTGCTCGCGTTCCCGCGCGTAGGCCCGGTCTTGGCTGTTCTTTCCGTGCTCGGCGCGTGCGCGCCAAAGGTGAGCGCAGGTGAGTGGCAATGCCCCAGCGAGGGCGGTGCCTCGGACGGTGGGGCTTCGCAACCTCCCCTCGACACTGATTCGGTGACCTTGCCGTGGTCAACTGGCTTCGAGGCCGCCCAGCTCCAGGCGCCGGTTGCGGCCGGGCCCTTCGAGCAACCTGTGAACTTTTGCGACTACCTGAAGGTTGCCGGATATTGCTACGGAGATCAGCCCTACACGCTCGTCACAGAGCCGCACCGCGGGGGGAATTTCGCTGCCGAATTCAAGGTGATCAGCGGTAAGGCGCACCAGACCCGTTGTGTGCGCCAAGGCGGCCTCCCAGAATCAGCATACTACGGAGCTTGGTATTTCATTCCAGAGGCTTTGAAGGAAGTCAACGGCGCCTGGAATCTGTGGCACTTTCAAGGCAGGGATGACCCGAATGAGCTGCTACACGACCTGTGGGACGTCACTTTGTACCATGGTGCTCAGCCCGGGGACTGGGAGCTAGGAATTCTCGACCGGCCGGCGTCGAATGCTACTTACCGCAGCGCCGACCACAAGCGTGTTCCCATCGCTGCCTGGTTTCACATCGAGCTATTCTTGAAGCGCGCCGCGGACTCGAGCGGAAAAATCGTCTTGTATCAAGACGGCGTGCCCTTGTTCGAGCGAACGAATCTGAAGTCTGACGCCTCGAAGTTCACCCAATGGTACGTCGGCGACTTCGCTAACACGCCCGCGGATACCTCGCTGTATGTGGACGACGTCTCGATCAGTGCGACGCTCAGCGCGACCCCGTGAGCGGATGCGAGAGCTGAGGCGATTCGCGGCCGTTCTGCTGTGCGCGTCCGCCACGGCCTATCCTGGGCGCGCCAGCGCCCAATCCGCCGCTGGGCGCGCCAGCGCCCAATCCGCCGCTCCGATTGAGCTGAAGTGGAATGCGCTCGAAAGCTGCCCGAGCGCGGACAGCGTGCTGGCGCGCGTGCACAAAATCGCCGGCTCCACGCGACCGACGCCGAATACGCTGCGAGCGCAGGCGACCATCACGCAGCCGCGCGACGGCCTGTTTCGCCTGCGGCTGGAGATCGAGTACGGCAAGCTTGCCGCAGTACGAAACATCGAGGGGAAATCTTGTAAGGATCTCGCCGGCGCGACCGCTGTCGCGCTGGCTTTACTGCTGAGTTCAGAAGAACCGCTCAGCGAACGCGACCTTGCCGGCACCTCGCTGGCGACGGGCGGAACTCCTGGGGGCGACCGGGCGCAGAACCAACCTCCGGCGCAGAACCAACCTCCGGCGCAGAACCAACCTCCGGCGCAGAACCAACCTCCGGCGCAGAATCAGCCCGCAGCGCCACGTGCCAGCGTACCTGTACCGTCTAGTCCGCCCAACGTAGCAGCCGGATCCCCTCGTCGTTGGCACGCGCTTCTGGTTGCACCACTCGCAGCATTGGGTGTCGGCCCTCTGCGGCAGGTCAGCCGAGGCCTAGGGCTCGGCGCGGGCCTGTCATTCGACCGCTGGCACTTTCTCGCAATTGGCGAGCTTTCGGCTTCCCAACGTGAGACGATCAGCAATTTTGCTGACGAGTACCAGGTGGAGTTCAAGCGATTTACGGCAGGCGCCCGTGCCTGTCGCAGTGTCTTCGGTTCTCGTTTGGAATTCGCCCCGTGCCTGCTGATGTCGGTGCATCACCTTTCGGTTCAGAGTCGTGGAGCTAACCTCGTGGCCGTCTCCGACACGGTGACTTGGGCGGCTGTAGGCGTCGGCGCGCAGGCCCGCCTGCTCGTCACGTCCTGGCTAGGCCTGGTCGCCGGACTAGACGGCGAGCTCCAACTCTCGCGCCCGGAGGTCAGTATCTCACTGCCCACGGTTGGATATCCGGCGTGGAAAGCGATTCCAGTCGAGCGATTCGCGCCCGTTGCGGCTACAATAACCGTTGGGCTCCAGTGGATTTTCTGACGGAGAACCCTAGTCACCGCTACTGCATGACGAGTTGAAGTATATGGCAGGTCGCATCATCGAAACGGCTGGCTTCCCCGGGAATGAGACCCCGGCGCCTAGCCGTGCGCCCGCTCCACTGGAAATCCCCCCATTCAAAGCGGTGTACCAGGAGTATTTCGACTTCGTGTGGACATCGGCCAGGCGCCTCGGGATTCAGCCGAGCGGTATGGATGACCTGGTTCAGGAAGTGTTCCTCGTCATTCACGCCAAGTTACATACCGTTGAAAAACGGGAATCGTTGCGCAGTTGGATTTATAGCGTCGTTCGGCGCACCGCCAGCAATCACCGACGCGCTAGGCGGGCACACGCGGACGCTAGTTCGGGCCCCCCCGGCGACGGCGAAGCGCTGTCGCGAGAACCGACGCCCCTCGAAAACACCGAGCGAAACGCTGGCTTTCAGTTGCTCATGTCTCTGCTCGACCAGCTGGAAGTGCCAAAGCGCGAAATTTTCGCGCTCGTCGATGTGGAAGACCTTTCGGTCCCCGAGGCCGCCGAACTTCTCGGGATACCTCTCAATACGGCTTACTCTAGGCTTCGAGTGGCAAGACAAAACTTCGAAGCTGCATTGGCGCGCCACGAGGCGCGAACCAAGGGAACCTAATGCTCATGGCCGCTCTCAGTTCCAAAGCTCGAGCACTGATCGAGGAGGCGCACGAGGAAATGCGCCCTCCAATGGGCGTACGCGAGCGGCTCGAAGCTATGCTCGATGCCCATCTGGGCGCTGTCGCGCCTAGCCCAGCGGGTCACGTCCCTTTCCCGGCACGGCACGCCAGCAGCTGGCGTTTGGTGACCTCACTTACCGTCGGCGTCGCGCTCGTCAGCGGGGCCACAGTTTGGGGGTTGCGACCGAGCGTGAGCCAAAACGCGCTTCCGCCGCCGGCAAGCGCCTCGGCAGTAGCGCAGCCATCAGCACCGGCCATTGCAACGATGGCGCCGGCCGGTGAAGAGCAAGCTCTGATCGTTCCAGGGCAAGCGCGCCCCGCCAAGCCGCTAGTCGAACCGCAAGTGCCGGCTCAACGTTCTCGAGATCGTCTGGCCCAAGAAGTCGCCCTCCTCTCGCGGGCCACCAGCGATCTCCGGGCAGGACGCGCGGGAGCTGCGCTGAAGTCCCTCGAGGAGCATCAACGGAAGTTTCCCAATGGCATGCTCACTGTCGAGCGAAGAGCGGTGAGAGCGCAGGCGCTTTGCATGTTGAAGCGCGTCAACGAGGGACGAGCGGAACTCTCGCACCTTGCTCCGCAATCACCCGCTGCAGGTCGCGCCAAACAGCTTTGCGATGCAGCGGCGTCCGGCTCTGAGTAAAACTGCCACGGTGGCTTGAGCAAGCGTGGGCGCGCGGCTCGCTTAGGCGTGAGTGATCGCGGGCTGCGCTGGCTTAGTGTGGGCTCACCGCGCTGGCTCCAGCGCGTGGGCGCTCGCGGCGCTGGCTCCAGCGCGTGGGCGCTCGCCAGCTAGTTGGACTCGGCCTTTCGCGAAGAACCTGGGGAGTTGGCACGCAACGAAGAGGAGTCGCAGTCCTCCTGCGCGCGCGCTCCCAGGGGACTTCCGGACGCGAGCAGTGCAAGGGCGGCTCGTCCCTCGCTGAAGCGATGGAGCGCGCAAAGGGCCCGAGCCTTCGCCGCATTGCGTTCGTCGCTGAGGGCACCGCTCGAAAACAGTCGCTGATGCTCTTCTAGTGCGAGCAGAGCCCCCCCTGCTTGTCCAGAGCTTAGCTGGCTCGTGGCGCTCGACAGTAGAAGAACCTCCTCGGCGAGCGGATCCAGTGCCGGCGGCGCGGGGACCTTCGATGTGGGGCGACGACGCGCGCTCGGCGCGATCTTCCGTTGAGTTGGTTCCGCCGCTTCGCTGGCCACCACTGGCTCGCTCGATACAGTGACTGCGCTGGCCGAGGGCGCCGCTAAAACTGGCTTGTTCCGCAGCTGCGTTGCCGGTCCTACCGTCGCCGCGGGTTGTCGCGCGAGCAACAACACGGAGCCAACCACACACACTCCGAAAGCGGTCGCGGAACGGCGATGCGCACCGGCGCTCGTCATCCGATTGCTGACTGGTGTCTCCAATGGCAGCGCGGTTGAGCCAATAGCTGCGCGCAAGGCGGAGGTTATTCTCTCGCGATCCGCCGCTGTCGGGCGACCGGCATTACGATGCGCTTGGATCAGTGCACGAGCATTGGGACTGAGAGCAACGGCGATCATTCGACTTCCTTTCGAGTGTCGGAGCGCGCAGCTGCGTGTAGCGTGTGTGCAGCTCGCGCCCCCCGGCCACCGTTCACTCGAAGGAGCAGTGGCGGGAGCGATGGAACTCCGTCGAGAAATCCGCTCGGGTCCGCATGATCCCGGCGCAATGCAAATCCAACAGACGGAAAGTCGTTCCGCCTGACACTGTGACGAATGTTGCTGTGCGGAGACCGCGACGGCAGCGGTCCGCTGAGCTCGTTTGGCCGAGATGTCGATAACCTTGACGAAGTGCCGGAACGCGTTTCGTCCAAGATGCGTCGATCGCCTGCGGTGCTCACCCCGGCGCGCGTGTTGGTCTCTCCTTCGCCCGACGGAAATCCGGCTCTGTCGCTACTGCGGTCGTTTGGTTCCACCGCGGCGCGCAGCCACGCGTTCAGTGCTTGAAATTGTCCCCCCCGTTCGATAACCAGCAAAGCCTGTCGGTCGAATAGCCCCGTGGCGAAGGCGCTCAGGGCCGGCGGACTATCCAGCGCGGGCAGCGCGGGAGCCTCGCTTGCGGGTGGCGGGGCGCCGGGTGGGGGAGCGATGGGTGGGGGAGCAACCTCCAAAGGCGACAGCGGGTCCAGAGGTGCCGACAGCGGAGTGGGTGGTGTTCATGCAGCGGGCGCAGCATCTGGTGGTCGCGCGGGCGCATCTTCGGCGGGCGCTGGAGCGGTGCCACCGGTTCAGGCAACGCCTTCTCAACGTGTCCAACCAGCGCCGCTACTCCTTGCGTCGCAATTGCGCGGATTTTTCAAAGGATTCTAGCTAGCGGACCACACGGATGTACGACTACCTACATCCGAACGACGCCGGTTACGTCGCCCTCGGCCGCGCGATGTCTGAAGCCATCCGTGCGCTGCTTCCGTGGTGCGCGGCGTTGCTGAGGTGCGAGCCGAAGAAGGTTCGTCTTGTCGATGTCGAGGCGTCGGCCGCAGGCGCATTTCGCGCACGCGATCCTTGGGAAGGGCAGGGTTCGCCTGCATAACGCTACGCCTTCCGCGTGTGAATGACATTTGGCCCGGCCGGACATCTGATTGGTCAGCGTGACCAACTGGCAGTCATTCGCTGGGACCAGCCTAAGTTGCAGCCGAGCGAAACGCCGCTTGGTCCAATGGGGGCAGCGGTACGGTCGCTGCAAGCTCTGTCCCAGGCGAGCAGATGACCCAGGTCGAACGGTTTCAATGGCTGTATTGCGCTGAACCGGCCTGCACATGACTGACCTGTCGCAATACCAGGTTACGAAACTCTCGGAAGACGGCGAACTCACGCTGTCTCGCTATGTGCGAAGCGGGCAGCCCGCGTTAATCGCACAAGGGTCCGCCCAGCTCACCGCGGCGGGCGTGGCGAAGCTCGAGCGCGCCTATTCGATTCGCGACCAGCTCCTGCCCGCTTGGGCGGCCTGCCCGCGCGCGTTACTGGACCTTCACGGTCAGCCTGTCTTGATTAGTGATGATCCGGGTGCCGAGCTGCTGACGCAGCAGGTCGGCAGACCCCTGTCAATCGCCACCTTTCTTCGCCTCGCAGCTGGAGCTGCGGGCGCGCTGCGCCAACTGCACGCACGCGGTTTGATTCACAAGGACATCAAGCCGGCAAACCTGTTCGCGGATCCTGAAAGCGGGCGGGTATGGCTCACCGGCTTCGGCAACACGTCGCGTCTGGCTCGCGAGCGCCAATTGCCAGAGCCCCCAGAAGTCATTGCCGGAACGCTAGCGTACATGGCGCCGGAGCAGACCGGGCGCATGAATCGCTCGATCGACTCGCGGGTCGATCTGTACTCTCTCGGAGTTACCCTCTACGAGCTGCTGACTGGCGGCCTGCCGTTCACGGCCAATGATCCGATGGAGTGGGTGCACTGTCACATTGCACGGCAACCCGCGCCTCTGCGCGGTCGCGGCGACGGTGAAATCCCGGCTGCCGTGTGCGCGATAGTGATGAAGCTGCTATCCAAGACGGCAGAGGACCGTTACCAGACGGCATGTGGCTTGGAGCGCGATCTCATCCGCTGTCTAAGTGAGTGGGAATCGACATCCGCCATCGAACCCTTCGTGCCCGGGGCGAACGATGCGTCCGAACATCTACGCATTCCCGAAACGCTCTACGGGCGCGCGAGCGAGATTGGTGTGCTCGTTTCGAGCCTCGAGCAGGTGGTCGTCGATGGCGGCACTCACCTAGTCTTGGTGTCGGGCTACTCTGGGATCGGCAAATCCTCAGTGGTAAATGAGCTGCACAAGGTGCTCGTTCCCCCGCGAGGTCTGTTCGCAACTGGCAAGTTCGACCAATACAAGCAGGGGATCCCTTACGCCACGTTGGCTCAGGCGTTTCACGCGCTGAACCGGCAGGTGCTGGGCAAGAACGATCGAGAAATCGCCGTTTGGCGTGAGCGCTTCTTGCAGGAACTCGGCGGAAACGGGCAACTGATCGTCAACCTCGTCCCGGAGCTCGAGTTGATCATCGGCAAGCAGCCGAGCGTTTCCGATCTTTCCCCAAAGGACGCGCAAGCACGTTTCTACCAAGTGGTGCGCCGGTTCCTGGGCGTCTTCGCTCGCGCCGAGCACCCGCTCGCGCTATTTTTGGATGATCTGCAGTGGTTGGACGTGGCAACGTTGGAGCTTCTCGATCAGCTGCTGAGTGACTCGGAAGTGCGATACTTGCTGGTCGTCGGTGCCTATCGCGACAACGAGGTTGGTGCGGACCACCCGCTCCGGGAAACGTTTGCCAAGCTTCGCCGAGGGTCGACTCGCGTCCGCGAGATCGTTCTGGCACCGCTCGAGATTGAAGACGTGACCTGTCTTTGCTCGGACGCCATGCGCGTGGATGCAGCTACGGTGAGGCAGTTCGCAGCGCTGGTGCACGAGAAGTGCGGCGGCAACCCATTCTTCGTCAACCAATTCATAGCCACCCTGGTCGATGAGGGCCTGCTCTGGTTCGACCAGGATCGGGGCTCGTGGCGTTGGGATCTGGAGACCATCCGCGCCAAGGGCTTCACCGACAACGTCGTCGACCTCATGGCTCGCAAGCTCGAACGCCTGCCGCCAGCGGTGAGGCGAGCGCTCGGTTCGTTTGCTTGCGTTGGCAATAGCGCGCCAACGCACACGTTGAGTCTGATATACGAGATTTCGGAGACCGGTGTGCACGAGGCCCTGCAGGATGCAGTCGGCGCGGGTTTGGTGCTCGTTTCCTCCAATGGCTATGCCTTCCTTCACGATCGCGTGCAAGAGGCTGCATACGCGACGATTCTCGAGCAAGACCGCGCAGCGGAGCACTTGCGCATCGGCACCATCCTCGCGACGCATACCTTGCCTGACGACTTGGCAGACAACATCTTCGAGATCGTCAATCACCTCGACCGCGGTGCGATTCTCATCGAAGGTCAGCCGGCGCGAGATCGAGTGGCTGAGCTGAACCGGATCGCGGGTCAGCGTGCCAAGTCGTCGAATGCCCACGCAGCTGCTCGTCGCTACTTCGCGGCAGGTGCGGCGCTACTCGGATCAAACGGCTGGCAACGCAATTTTGGCCTCGCGTTCGAGCTCGAGCTCGAGCTCGCTGATTGCGAGTTCATGACGGCGGATTTGCAGGTCGCGGAAGAACGCTTGGCGCGGCTAGGAGCGCGAGCGACGAGCCTTACCGATCGCGCGGCGGTCATTTACGTGCAGGCCAACCTGTACACGGCCATGGTCGATCGCGCGGATCGCGCGGTCGAAATCTGCCTAGAGTACTTGCGCATCGTCGGTATCGATTGGTCCGCCCACCCATCTGCGGAGACCATTCAAAGCGAATACCAGGCCCTGCTGGCGCGCCTGGCGGGCCGCTCGATCGACGAGCTTCTCGACCTACCGCTCGCCGCGGATGCTGACGTCATTGCCACGATCGAAGTCTTGCTCGGGCTATTCACGCCGGCCTTCAATACGGACCGGGGTCTGGTCGCGCTGCTGTTGCTGAGGATGGGGAACCTCGGTCTGGAGTACGGAAATACCGACGCAACGTCGCTCGGCTACGCGTTTTTGGGCATGGTGCTCGGCTCCGGCTTTGGCGATTATCGAACCGGGTTCATGTTCGGGAAGCTCGCGCGCGACTTGGTCGAGCAAAGGGGGCTCGTCCGTTACCGAGGTCGGATTTACCACACGTTGGGAACACACGTGCTCGCGTGGACGCAGCCAATCGCCGCGGCCGAGGCGTCCCTGCGGCGCGGACTTCTAGCCATGCAGCAGGTAGGCGACGTGACCTACGTGAGCTTCGCTCATCTCTGTCTGGTCAGTTTGCTGCTCGGAAATGGCGAATCTCTGGAAGCGGTTCAACGCGAAGCAGAAGACGCTTTCGCTATCGTGCAGCGCGGGAAATTCGAGATCGCGATTGACGGCCTGGTCGGGCAGCTGCGGCTCGTCCGCGCACTCCGCGGTCAATTGCCGGACCCGTGCACATTGGATGACGGGTGTGGCCTGCTGGCAGACTATGGCAAGCTCGGGTTGACTCGCGGCTGGTACTGGATCCGCACGATGCAGGCTTGCTTCATTTACGGCAATTGGCGAGCGGCGCTGGTTGCCGAGCAGCGCGCGGCAGCCCTGATCTCGTACTCCGCCAGCTTCTTCGAGCTCGCCGAGTACCATTTCTATGCGGGGCTGACCTTGGCGGCGTGCTTCGCAGAAGCAACGGTCGACGAGCGAGTTGCGTTGCGAGCAGCGCTGGTCACACATCGCCAACTGCTCGCTGGCTGGGCCGAGAATTGCCCGGAGAACTTCGCCTACCGAGTGGCGCTCATCGATGCAGAGATTGCGCGCATCGAGGCCCAACCGTTGCAAGCGATGGACGCGTACGAACAGGCCATACGGCTTTCACGTGAGCAGGGTTTTGCGCACATCGAGGCGATCGCGCTGGAGGTCGCGGCACGCTTCTACGCCGCGCGCGGCTTCGACACTTTCGCGCGGGCCTACACCCAGCAGGCGTGCTCGGCGTATCTGCGGTGGGGCGCGGTTGGTAAGGTCCGGCAACTCGAGCAGCTGCGGGATGCAATCGGCCAGCGCGACCCGGAGCGCTCGTCGCCCATCCACGCGCCGTCTACGGACCTAGATCTGGCGACCGTGGTCAAGACTTCGCAAGCGGTCACGGCCGAAGTCGGTCTCGAGAACCTGATCGAGACGCTGATGGTGATCGCGCTCGAGCACGCGGGCGCGGAACGAGGGTTATTGATTTTGCCGCGCGCGGGCGAGCTCCAAATCGAAGCAGAAGCGACGACAGAAGTCGATGCTGGCGTTTCGGTACGCCTGCGGCGGAGCATTGCTCGCCACCCTGAATTGCCCGAAATGATTCTGCACTACGTCAGCCGAACCCAGGAGCTGGTGCTGCTCGACGATGCTCGAGCGCAGCATGCTTTCTCCTCGGACCCGTATCTCCGGGAACGGCACTCGCGCTCGGTCGTCTGTGTGCCGCTGGTGAAGCAAGCCGAATTGATCGGCATTTTGTACCTCGAAAATCGACTCACGCCACACGTGTTCACCAATACCCGCATTGCCGTGCTGAAGCTGCTTGCCTCACAAGCAGCAACCTCGCTCGAAAACGCTTCGCTCGAGGAAGAGAACGCCACGCTGGCGGAGAAGCAGTCGCTACTGAAGGAGGTTCACCACCGCGTGAAGAACAATTTGCAACTGATCAGCAGCTTGTTGAATCTGCAATCCTCACGGATCAAGGACCCCGCAGTGGCCGAGCTGTTTGCGGACAGCCGGAATCGCGTCCGCTCGATGGCGTTGGTGCACGAGAACCTGTACCGCGCTGGCAACTTCGCCAAGATCCCGATGGCCAGTCACCTGAAGGCGCTGTGCGCCGAGCTCACGCGGGCCTATGTGCCGGCGGGTGGGCCGCTGCAGCTCGTGATTAACGTGGGTGACGTGCATTTGGACATGAATCGCGCCATGGCCTGCGGGCTGATCGTCAACGAGCTCGTGTCGAACGCGTTGAAACACGCATTTCCCGCCGGCCGCGCTGGGCGTGTCCACATCGAGCTCGTCCCGACTGCAGCGGGGCGACAGCTGCTGCGGGTGAGGGACGACGGCGTCGGCTTGCCGGCTGGCCTCGACTTCGGTAGGGCCGACTCACTTGGGTTGCAGCTCGTCGGGGACCTCACCCGTCAGCTTCGAGGAAGCATCTCGGTGGTTCGAGACAACGGGACGACTTTCGCGATCGCGTTCGACGAAGCGACGCCGACTGTGACACGTCACTAGTCGCCCCGCCTCGTCGCGTTACTTGGTGTTTCGCTGCTTCGTGGCTGCAGCGAGAATCACGGCGGCCACCTCGTTCGGCTTGGAGATCATCGCTACGTGACTGGCGGGCACAGAACTGAGGTTTGCGTTCATACGTTTGGCCATCACCGCTTGAGCTCGCGGATCAATCATACGGTCGAGCGAGGTCTGAATGTACCAAACCGGCTTGGCGTGCCAGGCGGCCGTCTTGATCTTTTCGTCGAAGTTGCCTGCGAAGATGGGGCCTTGCTTGGCCGCCAACACGCGCGCTTCGGCGGCCGGCAGATCCTGCGCAAAATCAGCCAAAACAGTGGCTTGCGGGAGTGAGGCGAAGCCGGCACTGTCGACTTTCATCGAGGCGGCCCAGGGCGGCGGAGGCTGACCCTTGCCCAAATCAGTGATTGATTCGGCACTGTCCGGGGCGAACGCCGCGAGATACACGAGCGCGCTGACCTTCGGGTCATTTCCGGCTTCGGTGATCACCGCGCCGCCATACGAGTGACCGACCAGTACGACCTCGCCCGGCTGCGCGTCGATGGCGCGCTTCGTGGCAGCTACGTCATTGGCCAGCGAGCTGAGCGATTCGTGTACCGCGACCACGTTGTAGCCTTTGGCTTGTAGGATAGCGACGACGCGATCCCAGCTCGAGCCGTCGGCGAATGCGCCGTGAACGAGCACGATTGATTTCAACGGCGGGGCCGCGTCAGCCGAGCCGCTGGCAATCATCGCAGAGCTGAGTAGGAGAGTGGCGGCAGCAAGGATCCGGAATGGTTTGATCATGCCGTTTTCGGGAGCAGTACTCGTGCCAAGGGACACGCTGGACGAATTCGACAAAATCGGGGTGTTCTGCTCAGATTTGCGCCCTTGCAGCCACGCAGTTTGGCCACCGTGGCCAACTCGTCGCGCTGGTCGGTCGCGCGTCCGCGTGCGTATCGCCGCGCGCCGCCGTGCGATCGTCGTTCAATCATTGCCGAGCGGGGTGCGGACGCGCCAGGCGGTCAGCACACCCTCCAAGGGAAGGCGATGAACCAGCCGCATGAGCTCCTCGGCCATGGGCTTCAGGCGAGCGAAGATTTGCGCAGCTTCCTGCAACTCGCCTCGCGCCGCGTGATCCTCTAGCTCCGAGGCCGCGTCACCCGCGACGGTCGAGAAGGCGGCCAACACGCCGCTGAGCTTGTGTGCGGCCCGTTCCAGGCTCGCCGCGTCGTCGCTCAGCAGCGCATCTTCCAGCTCGGCGAGATCACCAGGCAGGCCTTTGCGCAGCGCTTCACACATCTTTTCGAGGGCCACGGCGTCCGCACCGCACGCCGCGAGCAGAACGCTCGGATCGAGCAGTCCAACCGTGGGCACCAAAGGCTGGGGTGGGGTACCGAGTACGCGATCGATGGCAGACCAGAGTGCTGCAGGCAAGATTGGCTTGGCCAGAAAGTCGTCCATGCCCGCTGCCAGGCAACGCTGACGATCCTGCTTTCTCGCGCGGGCCGTGAGCGCGATCACGGGTAGTCGCGCCCCAGTCACCTCGCGCGCGCGGATCTGAGCGATCACCTCGAAGCCGTCGGCCTCCGGCATGTGCAGATCGAGCAGCAGTAGGTCGAACGGCTCATTGCGCAGCAAATTCAACACCTCCACTCCATTCTTGGCGATGGAGACGCGGTGTTTTCCGCGCAACAGCAGTTGTCGGAGCAGCTGTGCGTTGAACTCGTTGTCCTCCGCGACCAACACCCGCAATGGCGGTGTGTCGGGTGCTGCCGAAACGCTGGGTTGAGGCACGGCCTCTGGTTCTTCTGGCGGCAACGTATCTCGCTGCTTTCGGCTCATGACCGCGTAGATGGTATCCAGGAGCTCACCCTCGGGTACGGGCTTCAGCTGGTGGGCATCGATGCGCAACTCGCGAAAGCGTGCCAGGTCCCCTGGGCGATCTCCCGACGTGAGCAAGACGATGCGCGTGCCCGAAAGCTCGGCGCGCTCGCGGATCTTTGCCGCGAGCGTGAAGCCATCGGTATCCGGCATGCGCGCGTCCAAGAGCACGAGGGGGTAGGGGCGGCCCATATTCACGGCGTGCCAAAGGGCGTCCATCGCCGCCAGGCCATCGGCTACGGACGTTGGGTCCATGTGCCAGGCGGTCAGCCATGCTTTGAGGATGTGGCGGTTGATGGCATTGTCGTCGACGATCAGCACCTTCATGTGGCGGAGCAGCACCGGCACTTGCACGGGCGCTTGCGCGAACGGTTCGGCTTGCAAGGCGAAATGGGTGGTGAACGTGAACGTGCTGCCATGGTCCCGCTCGCTGACGACTGTGATCTGTCCGCCCATCAGCGCAACCAATCGGGAGGCGATGGTCAAACCCAAGCCAGTGCCTCCATACTTGCGCGTCGTAGAAGTGTCCTCCTGCTCGAACGCCTGAAAGATGGTGCTTTGCTTGTCGGCGGGAATGCCGATGCCAGTATCCCGAATCGTGAACGTGAGCGAAACTTCGCCGTCTACAGGCGTAGCCCGCGCTAGGCCAATGGTCACCACGACTTCACCGTGCGTCGTGAACTTGATTGCGTTCCCGACCAAGTTGATCAGCACTTGGCGTAGTCTTCCCGAGTCACCGACCAGCGCGTCCGGCACGTCCGGCGCAATGGAGCACAGCAACTCCAGGCCTTTGCGGTGGGCTCGTGTCGCGAGCGCTCTCAGGATCTCGCCGACAATCGCACGTAAGCGAAAATCCGCCACATCGAGCTGCAGCTTGCCGGCTTCGATCTTCGAGAAATCGAGCAGATCGTCGATGATTCCCATCAGGCTTTCAGCCGCAGACTTCACCGTACGCAGGGATTGCCGCTGGTTCGTATCCAGCTGGGTGTCCAGGGCGAGCTCGGTCATGCCCAAGATGGCATTCATCGGCGTCCTGATTTCGTGACTGACATTGGCTAGGAATTCGTCCTTGGCGCGATTAGCCGCCTCGGCCGCGTCTTTGGCGTCTCGCAACTGTTCCTGCAGCCGCCTCCGTTCCGAAATATCTTGCACGATCGCGATGGTATGCAGCGGAAGCCCGCTCAGATCCCGCTGCAGCGACACGGTGACGTTGGCCCACACGAGATTGCCGGCCTTGCCGATCATGCGCCGGTCCAACGTGTAGGAAATGATCTCTCCATGAGCCAGCGCTGCGATGTTCTCGAACGTCGAGGTCATATCCTCGCCTGGATACGTCGTCTCGAGCACCGACAATCGAAGCAGCTCTTCTCGAGAGTAGCCGAGGATGTCGCACAACTTCTGATTCACTCGCAGGTAGCGTCCACCGATTTCGCAATGCGCGATGCCGACACCCGCACTGTCGAAGGTGCCGCGGAAGCGTTCTTCGCTCTCGCGCAGCGCGCGTTCTGCTCGTTGGCGCTCCGTCGTATCCCGTACCATCGACACGAGTAAGGTCCGGTTGCCTTCCAGGAAGCGTCGCAGGCGAATCTCCACTGGAAATACACTGCCGTCTTTGCGGCGGTGACGCGTGTCGAAGGCAATCACCTCCTCTGAACCGCCGTTCCACGAAAGGACCTTGGCCATGCCTTCTGGCGTTTGGTCGGGGTTGTAGAAGAGCGGGGTTTTTCCCAGCAGCTCTTCGCGTGTGTAACCGAGCGCTTCACAAGCACGGCGGTTCATGTCTAGGACGACGCCGTTTTCGTCATGGAGGAAAAAGGCATCCAAAGCGTGGTCGACGAAGGTTCGAAATAAACGCTCGCTAGTCAGTAGCGCGAGCTCAGTTTGCTTGCGGTCCGTGATGTCGACGCTGGTACCGAGGAAGCGCATGGGGACGCCGCGCGCATCGCGCTCCACCACGCCGCGCGCGAGCAGCCAGCGGTACGAGCCATTGGTGTGTCGGACTCGACATTCCACGTCCAAATCCTTGGCTTCGTCCGTAAGGTAGGCGCGCATCGCGCTTTCGACAGCGCCGCGGTCCTGCGGGTGCACGATGGACATGCCGCGGTCGAGACTCCATGAATGCTCGGCCTGCTCATAGCCGAGTTGTTCCAAGAGATTCGAATAGTGGGTCCGGACGTTGCGATAGTCCCCATCGGTCGGCTGAATTTCCCAGATGCCCATGTTGGATCGACGCAGGGCCAGTTCGACTCGGGCTTTGGCCTGCAAGAGCGCGCTGGCCTCTTCTGCCAGCCGGCGTTGCGTGACGTCTCGGAACACCAAGACCACGCCGGAGATCAGACCGCGGTCGTCGATGATCGGCGACCCCGAATCGTCAATCGCGATCTCGGTGCCAGAACGGGAGCGGAGCACGGTGTGGTTGGCAAGGCCCACCACGGTGCCCAGGCGCAAGACCTTCGTCGCGGGGTCTTCGGCGGACTCCCCGGTTCGTTCATTGAAGATACGAAAGACTTCGACCAACGGTCTTCCGGATGCCTCTGTCTGCGTCCAACCCGTGAGCGCTTCGGCCACCGCGTTCATGAAGGTGATGCGCGTCGTGTTGTCTGTGGCAATGACCGCGTCGCCGATGCTCGATAGCGTGACCGCGTAGCGTCGTTCACTTTCGCGAAGCTTGCGTTCGGTGGCGTGCTTGTATAACGCCATCTCGATGGCGGTGCGCAGCTGCGAGTCTTCGAAGGGCTTGAGGATATAGCCGAAGGGCTCGGTTACCCGGGCCCGCGCGAGCGTGCCCTCATCGGCATAAGCCGTCAGGTAGATCACGGGAATTTGCATGGCATCCCGGATTTTTTGGGCCGCATCGATGCCGTCCAGCTCGCCATCGAGCTGAATATCCATGAGCACCAAATCCGGGGTCGCGCTGGCCGCAAGCAGCACCGCGTCTTCCCCGCGGTCGGTAACACCGACGACAGTGTGCCCGATCCTCTCCAGCTGTTGCTGGATGTCTCGCGCGACGATCAGGTTGTCCTCGACGATCAGGATCTTGGCGGGGGTCATGTTTCAGCTGGCTCACGGCGTTTCGAAAGCGTGTCCAGCCGACGCGGCACAGCAAAGTTTGCTGCGGATGAGCGATTCAACGCCTCTGACGGTGTCGGACAAACTCGGACCGTGAACGCCAAGCACGTGTCGTACCATCCCGCTTTTGTGAGTTACATTCGAGGCCAATATGCAGCCGATTCGCAATTCGCCAGAGGCCGGAGTGGCTCGAAGTGAGTCAGCGTGGCTGACGAGTGGCCAGCGCAGGAGCGCGCGCGGGCCACGTGACATTTGCACGCTGCGTGCGCTGCGGTCAGCCGTTTTTCGTTGTTTTCGTGTAACATGTCCATGGTTCGCGAAGACATGGCCAACCTGCTGCTCATCGACGACGACTCTACTTTGATCCCGGAGCAAGTGCGCCAGGCGTTCCCTCCGCCGCACCAGATCGAAGTCGCGAGCACGGGCGCTCTCGGCCTCGAAGCGATGCAGAGGTGCCCGCCTGACGTGGTGATCTTGGATTTGCATCTACCAGATCAATCCGGGTTACAAGTGTACGAGCAGCTGCGTGAGCAGAACGCGCGCGTCCCCGTCATCTTCATCACGCTGGCCAAGACCGCGGAGGCGGCGATTGAAGCGACGAAACGGGGTGCTTTCGACTATCTGTTCAAGCCTCTGGATCTGCTGAAGCTGCGCCGCGTCGTGGCCGAGGCATTGGAGGTGGCGAGGCGGCAGTCCCCGGTGTTGCTCCAGGAAAGTGCGCCTGAGCCAGACGTCGACGGCGCGCTCTTTGGCGCATGCCCCGCCATGCTCGACACCTACAAGGCCATTGGCCGTGTCGCAGCACAGGACGTGCTCGTGCTGATCACCGGTGAAAGCGGCACCGGTAAAGAGCTGGTCGCACGGGCGATCTATCAGCACAGCGGAAGAGCAAACGCGCCGTTCCTCGCGCTCAATTGCGCGGCCATCCCGGAAAACTTGCTGGAAAGTGAGTTGTTCGGGCACGAGAAGGGCGCGTTCACTGGCGCGGATCGAAGGCGCATCGGAAAGTTCGAGCAGTGCCAAGGCGGTACCATCTTGCTGGACGAGATCGGGGACATGCCGCTCGCGCTGCAGGCAAAAATTTTGAGGGTGCTGCAGGAGCAATGCTTCGAGCGCCTGGGCGGTAACGAGCTGATTCGAACCGACGTACGCTTGATCGCCTCTACGCATCGTGACTTGAAAGCCCGCGCGGCGGAGGAAAAGTTCCGACCGGATCTGTACTATCGATTGAGCGTGTTCTCGATTCATCTGCCCCCGTTGCGCGAGCGCGGTGATGACGTCGCCATGCTGGCCAAGCACTATTTGCGCCGTTTCAGCCGCGAATTGGGCAGGGAAATTCGCGATATCGCGCCGGAGACGCTAAGCCGCCTACGCCAGTATAGCTGGCCGGGCAACATTCGTGAGCTGCAGAGTGTATTGAAGCAAGCTCTCCTACACGCGAGCGGCAGCGTGCTCCTGCCGGCGTTCCTGCCAGCGCTCGAGTGGAGCGCACCAAGCGAACCAGCGCAGGTCCCTGCGCGCTCGGAGGGCTTCGATCTCGAAGCGTTCGTGCGCCAACAAATGAAGCCCGGCGCGGGGGACGTGTACGCCCAGACCTACCGCGCGGTCGATCGCATGCTGTTCGCGGTCGCTTTGGAGTTCACCCGCGGCAACCTTCGAGATGCCGCGGCGGCGCTCGGGATCTCCCGCCAGACTATGCGCCTCAGGCTGCGCGCGCTGGGCTTGCAGGTCGGTCACACCCTTGAAACCGGTGAAGACGGGCCGAGCTGACGCGCTGAGGCGCACCGTAAGCACTCGCGGACTGTCGAGGACGGGCCAGGCTGGCCAATAGTCATCCTCGCGGAACGCGCGGAGCGCTGGCATTGGCGCACGTCCGTGGCGGCACATTGTGTGCACACGTGCATCGTCAGCGCGGTGCTCGTGAACCGAATCATCGGTCACGGAGCGCGCTCCACTCGATGCGGAGAACCAAAGATGAAACGAATCTTCCAGGCTGTGATGGCAGCCGCACTTTCCACGGCCTGCGCTCACGTCGAGCCGGCGATGACCCCGGCCGCGCGTTGTACCGACGCGGGCAATGCTCACTCGATACTCGATGCCAAAGACGAAGCGGAACGCGAGTCGGCCGCCGGCGCGGAAAGTCGCTTCGCTTCCGTCAACGGCGTCAGGCTTCACTATCTGTACGCAGGCAAGGGCCCGGCAATCGTGCTCATCCACGGCTATGCAGAAACCAGCCGAATGTGGCTGCCACTGATGGCTCAATTGGCCAAGACCAATACGGTAATCGCGGCCGACTTGCGCGGCTCCGGCATGTCGGACAAGCCCACCACTGGCTACGACAAGAAGACGCTCGCCAGTGACGTTCATGCGCTCACTGAATCGCTGGGCGTAAAGCGGGCCAAGATCGTCGGCCACGACATCGGCTTGATGGTCGCCTACGCGTACGCAGCGCAGTTCTCGAAAGACGTGGAGAGCGTCGTGCTCATGGACGCATTTCTGCCTGGCGTCGGTGACTGGAAGAACGTCTGGCTGATGCGCGATCTATGGCACTTCCACTTCCATGGCGAGGTGCCATTGCAGCTCGTGGCCGGACGTGAGCGCGTCTATTTCGAACACTTTTGGAACGATTTTGCCGCTGACAAGACGCATTCGGTGCCGGAGGCGGATCGGCGCTTCTACGCAGCGTCGTACGCTCAGCCCGGCGGCATGCGCGCTGGCTTCGAGTACTTTCAGGCATTCCAACAAGATGCAGTCGACTTCGAGGCGCTCAGTCACAGCAAGCTCGAGATGCCCATGCTGGTGTTGACTGGCGAGAAGGCCTCCGGAACGTTCCTGATCGACCAGGCGCAGCTAGTCGCAAACAACGTGCGCGGTACGGTCGTGAAAGGGTCGGGACACTGGTTGATGGAGGAAGCGCCGACCCAAGTGATTCCGGAGTTGGTGGAGTTCTTGGCTGCCCATCCCGGCTGAGGCGCTCCACGGGCGACCAAACGGGACGCCGCGGCGCGTGGCGCGACGCGGCGTTCCTCGGGCACGGTTGCTAGTCACGCGCCTGAAGCGCTGCCTGTTGCCGATGCTGGGACGGATCATTGGCAGCATCGAAGTAGACCGTGTCGGTGGGCCCGGAGCCCGAGAGCTCGACCACGACCGGCTCCGCTGCGGTGCGGGCGAAGTGAGTCTTGCCGCCAGGTTCGGAGTAGACACTGCCTGGAGGCAGTGCTTTCAGCGCACTCTCCTGGAAACGGTCCCCGTAGCCGAAATTCCACGTGCCGGAGACAACTGTCGCCATGCGGTTGTCGCGATGAGAGTGCGCTTGAATGGTGGTGCCCGCGGGCACGAACAATAGGATCGTGTAAAATCCGGGCTTGGACGGGTCACCGCTGAGCACCTGAGTGTGCACGCCCGCGAGCCCGGAGCTGCCGGCAGCGTGGTCGTCAGCGCCTGAGCCGCTGACCTCAATTGGAGTCAGGCGTAGCGGCGCGATTGCGGGTGTTGCCGTCGTGCAGGCGACGAAGAAGGGGAACAGGCAAACCAGTTCGGGTCTCGACATGGGGATCGCTTTCGTTGAGCTCGAATCGAGCGGAATGGCTCGCTGCTAGCGAGACTCGTGCCAGCGCGACTTCACACCGCCAGACGATTGGCCAGCCAATGCGCTGTCAGGGGATCTGATTGATTCCGAAATTCGCGATCCCGTTCACCATTCCCGCCCGCCGCACGCGAGCTCTCAGGGCTCGTAGCGCGCGAACCGCACCGGTTCGGAGCAAGACGCAGTATTGACATACAGCGTATCGGTCGTCTCATCGTAGCTGTATCCGTAGCGAATCACTTGGTGCGGCAGATCCTTCTTCGAATAGCCGGGTAGCCCGAGCCCGAAGCTTCCGTACTCGGCCGTTCCGGCGGTCGAATCGAGTGTGATCTCGTGATTCGCAAGCTCAATCGCGCCGGCGTACGTCGTGGTCCATTGCTCGGGATAGGAGGTAAGCATGATGGTCGTCTGCGAACGGTGGCGTCGGCGTCGAAATGGAAATAATCGATGTCACCGTTGTTATCGATGGTGCCATCGTGAGCCCAGTCTCCAACGAGTTGTGACAGCGTTGCCTCAGCACTGCTTGGCAGTGGCCAAGAGGGTGCGCCGCCAGCGCCAGCGGATCCCTTGTCCCCTGTCTGCTCGCAATTCCAAAATTTGGTAATGCCCGCGAATGTCTCGCCGGCACTTCCTGCGTCCGCCCACGAGCCCGCAGCCCCGCTGATCCCGCCACTCCCGGCGTCCTCGCCTGTATCGGGGTGGTGACCGCCTTCACCTGCAGCGGGGCCGTCACCGCCATCGCCTGCCCCTGCATGCCCCTCCGTCATTCCGCCTTCGGCACCGGGAGTTGTCATCCGACTTTCTTGTCCCGAACACGACCAAGCACAACCAGCCAAGATCGCGGTCGCGCACCAACCGGTCTTCTGCATCCCAAACGTTAGCACGTCTCTCTCGGTTCACGGTACCGAGCCGCCGGGCACTTCGCCGCCTTCGACATTACGTAGTCGACGGCTCACTTCGACCCCTTCCTCGATACGCTCTGCCCAGACCGCTCCCGTATCTGTGGTCCTGCGTAGCTACGAGCCGCGAATAGACCAAGCTGTCGGAAGAGTTTCTTGCTGTGACGAGTGTGGGCGAAGCCGCACTCTGCCTTCGGCGTCACTGTCAGGATTGCTGGTTAGATGGCCTCAGGGAGAGCCGCCGGCTCTTCGCGACTTACGAGGCGCAGTTCGGGCTCGAGCGATGCCGTGAATGACTCGTCATCGCCTTCAACCGTTTCGTTGCGGTCGACGCGGTCGCCAGCGCTGCGTGCTTTGTCGTCGTTGTGCGGAGCGCGCAGTTTGTAGCCGGAACCGCGCAGGGTTTCGAGCGGTAGGGTTTCGCCAAGTTTGGCACGCAGGCGGCGCACGTGAATGTCGACGGTGCGCGGGCCGCCTTCGTAGCGGTTGCCCCAGACGCGCGCCAACAAGTGCTCACGCGACAGTACCTTCCCACGGCGCTCGAACAAATAGGAGAGCAGCGCGAACTCCTTGGCGGTGAGTGCAATCGGGCGGCCGTCCACATAGACCTCGTGGCTGCCCCTGTCGACCACGATGCCCCCGACCTTGTGGCGCTCCTCCGTCGCGAACTCGCTGCGCCGCCATTCCAGCGCGCGGATGCGACCATACAGCTCTTCTGGCACGTACGGATGCAGACAGAAGTCGTCGAAGCCGCTCGCTGGGTCGATGCGTGCGATCTGACCGACCGTGACGGCGATCAGCGCGCCGACGTTGTCGAAGTACGACTCTTTGCGAATGGCGCGGAGCGCTGCCACGGCGAGGTCCGGGCGATCCAACGCCTCGAACACCAACGCGCGCGGGCGAATTTCCTGCTCGTCGTCGTCGTCTCCGATCAGCTCGACTGGGTCGTCCCACAGGTCGAGAGTGCGTACGGTGGCACCGAGTTGCTTCAGCGTCGACGAAGCCCCCTCCTCACGTTCGAGCATCGGACCGTGCCCGATCACTGCGACGAAACTCTTTGCCCGTGAGGGGACGATGGTGGATTTCGCTGCGACCAATGGTCGAGCACCCGAGGACAATGGCTGCATCATTGGCGATCGAGAATGGGCCTCGATCTGTTTCTCAATTGTTTCCGTCTAGATCTCATCTTCTGCGCGAAGGGGCCGGCTTGGGCCGCTGAGGTGCATGTTTGAAGCCGCCGAAGTGCACGAAACCTGAGTCGAAATGATCGAAAGCGCGCCCCCTCCCTAGTCGCGCTCGGACCAGCACCTCGACTTCACTTTTTGTTTGTTCGCGAGCCGCGGAAGCAGCTCAAATTCAGATTGGCCGGACCGAGAGGGAGCCCAAGATTGGTCAGATCTTTTCGCGTGGAGCGGCTCCCAAGCGACTAGCGTGGTCCCCATGCCACGTAAAATGGTTGTTCGTGCACGAACCAATGCCGTTCATTTGGGTGATCCCGCCTAGCGTCTCTACGTGCGCTTCCTTCGCGAAGCCTGCTGTTGATAGGCGGAGCGAGTTGTCGCGAGCAAGACGCCCCTAAGCTCCCTGCTCGACACCTTTTTTGCATCGTGCTGCCAAATCGAACCCGGTCGACGCCAATTCAGTCTTTGCCCAGTGGCTCAGCGGCGAGCCGCTGCCGCTGCCGCTGCCGCTGCCGCGAGAGCTGAATCGCTCTTTCTACACGAGCTACGCCAAAGTACTGCCGCGCATGGCGCTGATTGTGGGCTCGGCGGCGCAACCGACTATTCTCAATCGTGCTCTCGCCGCCTACCGCCCAAGGTTCGATGTGATCAAGCTCGAGGCAGCCTCGCGCGCCACACCGCCGCCCATCCGGCGCGACATAGGTGCACTGCTTACCATCTCGCAGGAATACCGCGCGTGCGACCGCTGCCGAGCGCGGACTCCAGGAACTCGTACGCACACGGAGCCGCCGATCACTTCGCTGGTCACCCAGACACTCCCTCGGCGACGGCCCCAGAACCACCCGCGCCGCGCGACGCACTCGAACCTCCCACGCCGCGCCGCACGCCAACTAGCGCCTTTTCGTCGCTCCTTCGAAATCCGTCTATCCCAACGTCAAGAGCGTTCATGCACTCGAAAGAGAGCCCCCCTGCCGTTGGCGCACCGCGCTGGCCACAGGCCAGCGCTTGGGAAGTCCGGGCGCCCGCAGCGCGATAGCGCGAGGACGGCCGTCGTTCCTCGACGTCTCACGCGCGGGGCACCCTTTCCATTACTCTCGACCCCAGCCTCTTCAGTGAACGGCATTGCTTCGTGCACGAAGTACTCTTGCGCCGGTGAGCGGCGCCTCGGGAACGCGGTTAGGTCGCGCCTGGACGTCAGAAATGGCCGCGTGTTCGTCACCGATCTCGGCTCGACCAACGGCACCCTCGGTGGCGACGGACGAGGTGTTCAGCCCGGACAGGAGCTCGGGCCGGGCGCGAGCATCCGTCTGGGAAGAACACCGTTGGCCCCGGCGGCTACGCGCAGACGACGCATCACGCCACCACCAGCCACGTGACCCATCACACGATCCAAGAAATTTGGCTCAAGACTTCCCATGACCCGCCGCGGGGGCAAGCAAGGTCTAAAAGCGGGTCGAGACCGGGAGCATGAAGCCGAAGGATTGATCGAACCACGCTTTCGGCCACGGCGGCGGCAAGCTCGCGTGGAGCCAGCTCATGTCGTAGTAGAGCGCGACGCCGATGCCGAACTTGCGTTCAGGATGCCAAATCATGGCGCTGACCCAGGCTCGCGCTGCAACGCCCGAGATTGTGTTTTCACCCGGGCCCTGGATAGCCCCGTCACCGGCGAAGTCGGTCACAGCGTCCGTGAGCGCGGCGGCCGGTCGATAGTAGCCCACGAGGCCACCCACTCCGAGCCCGGCGTCGAGGCTGCCGTGCGTTCCAGTGAGCAACGAGAGCGCTGGGCCGATGAGTAATGCGTAGCGACTCGAGATGATGCTGGACCCAGAGAGCACTTCGTATTCGTCACCGCCCGCTGAGTAGTTTTGCGTATCGAACCTGGCGAGCAACGTCGCTTGCAAGCGAAGGTCCTCCGGCCCGTAGTCGTAGGCCATGAAAACTCCGCCCGACCATAGGGTGAGGTCGACCGGCTCGGAATGTCCGTTTTCATATTTGACGGACAGGCCCACGTCTCGTCCGATTTGGCGCTCTGACGCGTAGACGCCGCCCCAGATACCGCCGACCGTTGCCCCGAAAGTCAGCGCGTGGCGTTTGCGCGCCGCGACGGCTCTTTGCTGCGCTTCCGTCCGCGGTGCGCCCGCGTAAAAGTCGGGAACTTCCGCGGAATTCGGTGAGGCCTCAGGCCGCCGCGGCGCAGCGTTTGCCTGCTCCTGAACGTCGTCGGCGGGTCGCGTGGTAACGGGAGCCCAAAAATCCGGCGCCGCGGCGCGTGCGTCGATGCACAGGGTGGTGCTTAGCAACGAACTCCACAGCACTGCTTGCCCTGTTGAACCAAACCGGAGTCCTACTCGCAAACCAGGCGTCATACCCCGTTTCATATCAGAGCCAGCGAAGCACTCATTGAACTCACTTGCTCAGTCGACGCAGCGTTACGCCGACCGAGCGCGTTCTGATCGGGCCTTGCTCTTGGAAGGTGTGCGAGAGTCAATTCTAGTTGGAAGGTCCCGGCCTCGAGAGAGAGCTCAGTGCGTTGGGTCCCGACGCCGAAACCCGGCGGTACGGCTCAGTGCTCGCTGGCGGCGAGCACGCGTAATACGTTCTCGCCGAGAACCTTACGGACATCGTCCTCACTGAAGCCACGCTGTAGCAGCTGTTCCGTGATGAAGGGCAGCTTGGAGACGTCGTCGAGGCCGGCGGGAGCGACCGTGATGCCGTCGTAATCGCTGCCGAGGCAGACGTGGTCGATGCCGGCAACGCGCGCGACATGCTGGAGGTGGTCGATCACGAGCGACGCCGGGACAGCGGGCAAGCGGGTCCGAAGCCCACTGAATAGCTTCCAAATTCCGGCTTGAGCCGCCTTCGGGTCCGCGCTCGCCTGGGCGAAGAGCGTCTTGAACTCCGGTGCGGACTCGGCTTCGAGCGCCGCTTCGGCCTTTGCCCACGAGGCATCTAGAAACTGCGGGCCGAAATTGACGCACACTGCCCCGCCGTTGTCACGCACCGCGCGGAGCATGTCGTCCGTCATGTTGCGCGGGTGGTCCGAAAGCGCGCGAGCCGAGGAGTGCGACGCCAGCACGGGTCGCTTCGAAATGCGCACGGCATCCGCGAAGGTCGCATCCGAGACGTGCGAAATGTCGACCAACATGCCCAGGTCGTTCATCTTGAGCACGACTTCCCTGCCGAAGGGCGTGAGACCCTGGGTTTTGCCGCCGTCGCCCGAGCTGCCGCCGAGGCGGTTGGAGTTCGACCACGTGAGAGTCATGTAACGAGCCCCGCGCGC
>Ga0302321_100000341_pt1 | contig 41124 bp, 29 predicted proteins | sample Fen_T0_1_FD_202505 | JGI IMG/M metagenome (GOLD analysis project Ga0302321, IMG submission 202505) | Peat permafrost microbial communities from Stordalen Mire near Abisko, Sweden - Fen_T0_1 | ecosystem: Environmental > Terrestrial > Soil > Wetlands > Permafrost | place: Sweden: Abisko... | reverse complement strand
CTCAGCACGAACGGTCCAAACATCAACAGGCCGAATCAATTAGGCAACCCTGAGCAAGCTGATTCCGTTCATGGTTCGACAAGGCTCTCCTGAGCGTAGCCGAAGGACTGAATCATAGATTACTTAAATGGATACTATAAAAGCTAAATTCCCTATTGACTGTCATCAATCGGAATGGCAGGACACATTATTCATAACTTCATTAATTAGCTTAATTTCAGGCTACAATTAGTTACAGTCGATTCTGTTTTAGGACATTCACTTGCGTATAGCTTATTTCATCAACCAGTACCCCAAAGTCAGCCATAGTTTTATCCGTCGTGAAATACAGGCGCTTGAAGCGTTAAATATACCTGTACTCCGTTTTGCACTGCGCTCTAATCCTGATGAATTGGTGGATGAGTTGGATCGACTTGAGCTGGATAAAACGCAGTATATTCTTTCAGCGCCAGCTGTAGATTTTTTGCTAGCCCTGGGTTCTTGTTTGTTACGACAGCCAGGCGTTTTTTTTAAAACAATATCGACAGCCCTGAAATTGGGATTAAGGTCTGATCGTGGTATTTTCAGGCATCTGATTTATTTTGTCGAAGCCTGTTTGCTTACTGTGTGGCTTAAAAAAGCCAAAGTAAACCATGTGCACGCGCATTTTGGCACTAATTCCACCATGGTGGTGATGTTGGCACATTTGCTGGGTGGCCCGGATTATAGTTTTACGGTACATGGCCCGGAAGAATTTGATAAGCCGGAATTTATTCATCTGGCAGATAAAATACGCCACTGCCGTTTTGTGGTTGCCATTAGTTCGTATGGTCGTAGTCAGTTATTCCGCTGGATTCCTGCCGCTGAATGGCATAAGGTCAACATTGTACATTGTGGGCTTGATGCGGCTTTCCTTGCTCAAAAGGCCACAAAAATACCTAAAGCCTCACGACAACTACTCTGCATTGGTCGTTTGTGCGAACAAAAAGGACAGCTTTTGTTATTGGATGCCATGAAGCAATTGCACGATGAAGGCATTAACTGCAAATTGATATTGGCGGGTGATGGCCCTATGCGTAAAGAGGTTGAGCGTCGAATAGCAGAATATCAACTAAGTAAGTCGGTTGAAATCACGGGCTGGATTAGCAGTGAGCAGGTTAAATCCCTGTTACTGGAATCCAGGGGCATGGTACTACCCAGTTTTGCAGAGGGACTGCCCGTCGTCATTATGGAAGCCTTGGCGTTGCGCCGCCCGGTTATCTCAACGTACGTGGCCGGAATACCGGAATTAATTCAACAAGGTAAAAATGGCTGGCTGGTGTCGCCTGGGGATGTCAATAGCTTGAAAATAGCCATACAGGAATTGCTAAATGCAAGCGTTGCTGATCTTGAGGCTATGGGACAGTATGGATTTGATGCCGTTAACGCCCAGCATGATATAGAAAAAGAAGCTCGCAAAATGGCTAGCTTATTTACCGGTGCTATCGCCTGATGATCTTAGGCTTGCTTCTAATTTTATTTGCTGTACTGATTTCAACCCCGTTACTCGTTGTTGGGACTGAATGCCTTGTTGCACTTTTCTTTGATACCAAAGCATTACCCTGCCCTGATACGCCCGAAAAAGCTATTGCATATAAGATTTTGATCCCGGCCCATAATGAAGCCAGTATCGTCGGAAAAACGCTTGCAAAGTTAATTGCTGAGCTGCCCGATTCTAATTCAGGCCCTAATCCTGAAAACATTATTCTCATTGCCGATAATTGTGCAGACACCACGGCAGAGATAGCGCGATCATTGGGTGTTACCGTATTAGAACGGAATGACGCTACCCATCGCGGCAAGGGATTTGCTTTGGACTTTGGCATTCAGTATTTAAGGGTTAATAGCCATCCAGACGTGTTAGTTATCATAGATGCTGATTGTGAAACCAGTAAAAACTCCCTTATTGCATTAATCAATCTTGTATCTGTACTAGGTAAGCCCGCACAAATGACCAATATCATGCGCGTGATAGATAATGCTAGCATCAAACAAAAAATTGCAGGCTTTGCGTGGTTTCTGAAAAACAAAATCCGTCCCTTAGCCATGTATAGGATGGGATTGCCGGTAGCTTTAACCGGGACAGGCATGGCCTTACCATGGCAATTACTAGAATCCGTAAAAGTGGGCCACGGCAATATTGTTGAAGATATGCAGCTGGGTATTGATTGCGCGATTAATGGCTATCCGCCTGTGTTCTGTCCTGATGCCGTGGTTTATAGCGATTTTCCGGAACAGTCTTCCGCTGAACTTACCCAACGTACCCGTTGGGAACATGGTCATTTACAAACAATTTTTCATCAAATACCTATCCTCATTAAAGAATCTTACCGCCAAAAAGACTGGCGTTTGTTTGCAATGGCATTGGATATTGGCGTACCGCCATTGTCATTACTGGTAATGATTTCCTTGAGCGGCTTTATGGCCTTGTCCTTACTCTTATTGATAACAGAGACTGCAACAGCATTCCAACTATTGCTACTGAGTTTTTTTTACTTTGCTGCCATGCTTACCAGCGTTTGGTGGCGTTATGGTCAGGCTTACTTGTCCGCGAAAGAACTCTCCGGTATCCCACAGTATGTTATTTCTAAGTTATCGATCTATTTCGCCTTTATATTTAAACGTCAAAAAGAATGGATTAGAACTGACCGGGATGTTTAATTTTTCAGCATTTAACTTATAACTATGGATATCGAAAAAGATTTTTCCCGAAACGTCTGGTGTTTGCTGGGCTTGCCGTTCGACGCAATCACACTCGAACAAACAGCTATTGAGATTTTATCGGCGGCAAACGAACGCAAATCTTGTTTTCTATCGACACCCAACATGAATTTTTTGTGTGCCGCACAAACCGATAACGCGTTTAGGGCATCGGTAATCAACAGCGACTTATCCATTGCTGATGGCTTCCACATTGTATTGGTTACCAAACTGCTGGGTATTCCCATACCTGAGCGAGTGGCAGGCTCCGACCTGATAGAACATCTATACCGCCGTCGCACGACCGTGCCTTTAAAGGTCTTTTTTTTCGGGGGTGAACCGGGTGTGGGTAAGCTAGCAAGCCAAAAAATCAATCAAAAACCGGCAGGGTTGCTGGCAATCGGACACTACGCCCCAGGTTTTGGCACAGTTGATGAAATGAGTGCCCCTGAAATCATCAACAATATCAATCAACACGACGTGGAGTTTTTGATTGTCTCCTTAGGTGCAAAAAAAGGCCAGGCCTGGATTGAGCTTAACAGGCGTCAATTGAATGCCCCTGTTATTAGCCACTTGGGCGCAGTCATTAATTTCTATGCAGGCACTGTCAAACGAGCGCCCATGTTGGTTCAACGCTTAGGTTTTGAATGGCTTTGGCGTATCTACCAGGAACCTGGCTTATGGCGGCGCTATTACAATGATGGGAAGATCTATTTAAGATTGCTGTTGTGCGTCATTGTCCCTCACTGGTTTTGGTTGAACTTCATACAAACCAAGCAATCTGATCAAACGATGACGATCAAGGCTTTAATCGAAGCTGAAAACATCAATCATATTTCATTAACAGGATGTTGCACTGTCCACACCATTCCTCCCTTACGGGAAGCATTCAAGAAAGCAGCCACAGAAAAACGTGATGTAGTCCTCGATTTACAGAACGTAACCTTAATAGATAGTGCTTTTCTTGGCCTATGTCTGGTATTGTATAAACATCTAAACGCCTCAGGAAATTCGCTCAAACTCATCAATCCCAACAAGGACGTGAAGCGCATCATGAAATGGCAAAAAGTTATTGATCTATTGACTTAGATTTTATTCACCGGCAGGCATTTTCAAAAATTAAACCCCCACCTCGTAAAACCTAAACAATGTCTGGTGCTTTCTGCTACTGATTGCACTTAAGACCTTGTTAAACTGGTATGGCTTAAGGTTGGTTTAGGCGATATTAATTCTTATTTTCTCTTAACAAACAGGTATGGATAAAGAAATTGTCTGGCGTATGAATTGGCAAAGCTGGCTCTGGCTAGGTATTGCCCTGACGCTAATGACCGTCGCATTCTGGGGGGGAATCGAGGAGTTAACTATACGCTGGGATAAACAGGAAGAATACAGCCACGGTTATATGTTACCTTTTATTACCTTGTTTTTTATCTGGCAAAAGAAGAATACCATCATCCGAAGTGAATTTGCCCCTTCATGGTGGGGTTTAGCACTAATATTAGCCGCGTTGGTCGTTTTCGTAATCGGCGAAGTCAGCGCCCTTTTCATCCTGACCCAATACGCACTCATTGTGGTTTTAGTCGGTCTAGCCCTGGCCATCATGGGATGGCCAGCCATCAGGCCGGTGCTAGTTCCGATACTACTCCTGGTTTTCGCCATTCCCCTGCCCTACTTTCTCGAAGCCAATCTTTCTGCCAATCTACAGCTGTTATCCTCAAAACTGGGGGTTTATTTTATTCGCTGGTGTCAAATTCCGGTTTTTCTGGAAGGCAATGTCATTGACTTAGGCATCTTCAAACTCCAAGTTGTTGAAGCGTGTAGCGGATTGCGTTATTTATTTCCCCTGTTAAGTTTAGGGTTTATTTGCGCCTACTTATTTGATGTGGTTTTTTGGAAACGTGTGCTGCTAGTCTTATCGACCGTTCCCATCACTATCCTCATGAACAGCTTTCGTATCGGCATGATAGGAGTGCTGGTAGACAACTGGGGCATAGCAATGGCTGAAGGTTTTCTGCATGATTTTGAAGGCTGGATCGTTTTTATGGCCTGTTTTGGTGTCCTCTTCATTGAAATGGCCATCCTAAGCAGGATCGGCGGCGATAAAAAACCCCTGTTTGAGATTTTCGGCTTGAGTCAATCCAGTGCTATAGACCTTAACGCCAGCACCGTCAAACAAAGACCTTTATCTTATCCTTTGATTGCATCAGTAGTCGCCTTGGTCGCCTCAGTCGTGGTGGTCTCTTCCATCGAAAAACGTGCAGAGATTATTCCTTCCCGAGCCCTGTTCCCTGAATTTCCTACCCAAATCGGCAACTGGCAGGGCGAACAAACCGCCATGGAGGATACGGTTACAAAATACCTGGGGTTGACTGATTACGTCCTGGCAAACTATAAGGACGAAAAATCACAATCGGTAAATTTTTATGCCGCTTACTATGAGTCTCAACGCAAAGGAGTTTCACCCCATTCGCCCCGTGTCTGTATTCCAGGTGGCGGCTGGCAAATTACCGATATTACCCGTACACAAATAGGTGACATACCGGTTAATCGCATCGTAATAAAAAAAGAAGACAATACCCAACTAGTCTATTATTGGTTTCAACAACGTGGACGGCAGTTCGCCAATGAATATTTTATGAAATGGTATTTATTCAAGGATGCCCTGCTCCTGAATAGGACGGATGGCGCACTGGTTCGTATTACGACTGCGGTAAGCTCAAATGAAAACATAGCGGACGCTGACAATCGCCTTAAGGCTTTTGCCCAACAAGTCGCGCCTGTTTTACCTAAATTTATTCCTAATTAAATTTTAATAAAGTGTCATGAAAAGATTAATGTTTGTTTTTTTATTGGTATTGGTTCAAGGATGCGTCAAATCCGAAGACAAGATCAAGGATTATTTAGCCAGCGGTAAATCACTTTATCAACAAGGCTCATACGATAAGGCCAAAATCGAATTCAAAAATGTCATCCAACTAGATGCCAAACAAGCCGATGCCTACTACTACTTGGCACTTATTGATGAAAAAAACCAAAACTGGCAAGGTATGTTTGCAAACCTGACGCAAGTCACCAACCTTGACCCCAAACACAACGATGCTTTTTTAAAGCTGGGTCGATTAAGCCTATTATCAGGCCGTGTAGATGAAACTCTAAAGCATGTCGAGGCAGCGTTAAAAAACAATGCCGATAACCCTGATGCACTGGCTTTGAAAGGTGCCGTGTTTGTCAAACAGGGCAACCTCAATGGTGCCATGGCGCTGTCCGAGCAGATTTTAAGCCAACACCCTGACCACACCGATGCGGTTAGCTTAAAAACTGTCGTTTATATGTCAAAAAATGACATGAAAGCTGCGTTGGCGACTGTCGAAAAAGCGCTACTGACAAAACCCAGTGAAATCTCGCTTTTGCTACTCAAATTGCAAGTCCACAGCCAAAGCAAAAACCTCGCCGCCGTAGAACAGGATTACCTTAATTTAATCAAACAATTCCCGGACAAACTGGAATACACTTATGCTTTGGTCAAGTATTATGCCGATAATGCCCAGGAAGACAAAGCCTTAACCACGTTGCAAACGCTTATAGACAGCCATCCTGATAAACTGCAACCCAAGCTGGTTTTAGTTGATTTCCAAATGCAAAAAACACCCGAACTCGCCGAGAAAAGTTTAACGACTTATCTCGCCCAGTTTCCTGGGGAATCCGATTTACATTTCCGTTTAGCCGCACTTTATATCAAACAAAATAAACTTGCCGAAGCAAAGCAGACTTTAAGCAAAGTCGTTGAACTGAAAGCTGACGCAAAAGAAGGCCTGAGCGCCAAGATAATGCTGGCAAAATTAGCCTTACAAGAAAACGATTCCGAACTGGCCCTCAACTTCGTAAATCAAGTCTTGGCTGTTGATGGACACAATCTCGAAGGACTGTTATTGAAAGCACGGCTGGATTTGCAAAAAGGTTTATATGACGAAGTTATCTCCAATTTACGTGGCGTATTGAGGGACTATTCCAATTCTGATGAAGGCATGGTTCTAATGGGTCAGGCTTATCTCAAGAAAAACTCACCTGAATTGGCTGAAGAAAACTTTCGCAAAGCGCTAGCTGTTAATCCAGCCAATTTTGATGCGCTCATGCCAGTAGTATCAAACTTGATAAAAAACAAAGAAATTGCCAGAGCCGATGAACTCTTGCAAAAAGCATTAGCCGTAAAACCTAACCACGCCGGCGCGTTGCGGGCCTTGGCGCAAGTCAGGTTAATGCAAAAAGACTGGTCTGGTACCCAAAAAGTGGCCGACACCATTGCCTCTAAACCTAAAGGTGCGGGTTTTTCGAAATTTCTAAGTGGGAAAATATCTGAAGAACAGGGTCTTTATAAAGAAGCCATTGGCCAATACAAAGAAGCATTAACTATTTCACCTGATTTATCAGATGCCCTACGCGGCATGGCCAGCAGCTATGAAGCACTAAAACAACCTGAAGTTATGCTCGCTTTCCTTGAAGAGTTCATAACTGCCCACCCCGACGACTCATATCCTTGGCTTTTAAAAAGCCAGTTACTGGCTAATGATAAACGTTTCGATGATGCTCTCAAGGTGCTATCAGCCGCAGCCGTTAAGTGGCCAAAAACGCCTGAATTCTATGAAACGATGGCAACAATCCACATAGAAAAAAAGGAAACTGACAAAGCCGTAGCCATCTTAATCAATGGACTGAAGGCCATGCCAGAGCAAATACGCCTAAGCGTTATGTTAGCCTCTACTTACGAACAAACAGGTGATTATGCTAAGGCACTTGAAACGTATGACGCTTTAATTGCCAAACATCCCACTGTAGATATTGCAGTCAATAATGTGGTGTCGCTGCTGCTCGATCACTTCAACACTAAAGAAAATGTTGACCGTGCGGTAACTTTGGCAAAACGTTTTGAACTCTCCGAACAGCCTTATTTCGTTGATAGCTATGCCTGGGCATTAATCAACAGTGGCAAGAATGAAGAAGCCTTGAAGTTACTCAGGGATGTCATTAAAAAAATGCCAGATGTCCCCGTATTCAGGTATCACTTAGGCATGGCGTACCACAAAACCAATAGTAAGGCGCTAGCCATTACTGAATTGGAACAAGCCTTGGAAATGGGGAAAAAAGCTGGCGGATTTATTGAAAAAGAAGCCGTGGAAAACTTACTGAAAACCATTAAAGCGGATACCCCTGCCTAGTTCTGGCAGCTATAGCTAATATTGGCAAAGGCTTTCTTGTGCCCAGGATGAAGATTTCGCTCGTGGTGAGCCCTTCGGGCTACGCTCAGAAGAGCCTTGTCGAACCATGAGCGGAATCACAAGTCAGAGATTCCTTACGTTAAGCGGTTAAGTCCTCTCCCTATGAGGGAGAGGGAATTTGCTCGCTTAACTTAATGGCATTGCCGTTGGGCATCTGTAATTTTTTCTTCTGACCTTTATATTTCCCTTTCAATCTGTAGTTACCGTAACATACGCCTGTAAGCTATCTCATAATTACTAAACCACAACTTTCAAATCTTTCAACCCTTATAGAGGTAAAACGATGATACCGGTTATTTTATCTGGCGGTTCTGGAACCAGGCTTTGGCCTTTATCCCGTGGACAGTACCCCAAGCAATTTCTGCCCTTAACGTCGGAACATACCATGGTACAAGAAACCATGCTCAGGCTTTCAGGATTGAGTGGATTAAAAAGTCCGATTGCGGTATGTAATGAGGATCACCGATTTATGATGGCAGAACAACTGTGGGAAATCGGGGTAAAACCAGCCGCCATTATTCTGGAGCCTGTCGGTAAAAACACCGCACCTGCTGTGGCAATGGCAGCACTATCCGCAGAATCCGAGGACAATGTATTATTGGTATTACCCGCCGACCACGTCATCACAAACATTGAGTCATTTCACTTAGCGATTACGCAAGCGGAGATATTAGCGAAGCAAGGTTACCTGGTCACCTTTGGTATCGTGCCAACCCATGCAGAAACTGGTTATGGCTATATCATGAAGGATTCTATACAACAAGGTAGTGCTTATAAAGTGGCAGCATTTGTTGAAAAACCCGATCTAGCCACTGCAAAAAATTATCTAAAAAGCGGCGACTATTTATGGAACAGCGGAATGTTTGCATTTACCGCCGGTAGTTTCCTAAAAGAATTAGAAAAACTCAACCCTGAAATGTTGTCGGTCTGTAAGCAAGCCCTGAGTGCAGCTAAAACCGATCTAGATTTTGTACGATTAGACAAAGCTATTTTTTCCACCTGCCCCGCCGATTCGATTGACTATGCGGTTATGGAAAAAACCGACAAAGCGGTGGTCATCCCCTTGAATGCAGGTTGGAATGATGTCGGCTCCTGGTCTGCCTTATGGGATGTGACCGATAAGGATGCTTTCGGTAACGCTATAAGTGGGGACGTATTGACCGTTGATACGAGAAATTCCTACATTTACTCAGAAAACAAACTGGTAACCGCTATTGGCGTTGAGAATATGGTTATCGTTGAAACCAAGGATGCAGTGATGATTGCCTCTAAAGACCGGGTACAAGAGGTCAAACAGATTGTAGACCAGCTCAAACAGCTAGACCGTAGCGAAGCCCAAGTGCATAGAAAAGCCTATCGGCCTTGGGGGCATTATGATTCGGTTGATAGCGGAGAGCGCCACCAAACCAAGCGCATAGTCGTCAAACCTGGTGCCAGACTGTCTTTACAAAAACATCATCACCGTGCCGAACACTGGGTTGTCGTCAGAGGTACCGCGCTGGTTACCCGTGGTGATGAACAAATACTGCTTACCGAAAATGAATCGACTTACATCCCTTTAGGTACGGTACATAGGCTGGAAAACCCTGGTGTAATCCCTTTAGAAATCATCGAAATTCAATCAGGGAGTTATTTAGGCGAAGATGATATTGTGCGCTTTGGCGATAATTATGGAAGGGTTTAAGTTCGTGGCTTTGTAATCTTTAATTCTGCATCGTCAAATCGATCCGCAAGCTCGCCATACTCCGTGGATGACCCGTTGAGACGCAAGATTTTGCGTCTCAACTTATAAAGCTATCCTCGGGCTCTGGATTCCAGCACCAATCCTATCAGCCGGACGAGGGCATATTGCCCCGTCCACATGGTTTCTAACATGACTTATTGATTCGGCCTTGTGAATTAACTCCGTTCGCCTTGAGCTTGTCGAAAGGCCAGTAGACTTCGACAAGCTCAGCCCGAACGGTTCAAACATAATCGGGCCGAATCAATAAAAGGTCAAAACGTTTGGTACGAGCTGCAAACCCCATACTGCGTAAGCATTAATAAAACCAGGATAGTCTTGCTGGAATTAAGCACAAAAAAGAGAGGCAAGCCTCCCTTTCTAGTAAAAACCGCTAGCGATTAAGCTTAGGCTTTCTTGCGGCGTGAAACACCGGTTAAGCCCATCAAAGCAGAACCAAACAACCAGATTGCTGCAGGGATTGGGGTTTGAGCAACCGCAATACCGCCCGTGTAACTGCCTGCACTGCTTCCGGTAATTACCAACTGGTGCGCTCCTGAAGCAGCCGCAAAATCCACGCCCAGCAGAAACTGAGAAAGTCCAGCGGGTAATAAAAATAAATCAGTACCATCCAATGTGGCGGCAAAGTCTTGGATCAGCCCAGAAATTTCAAAAGAAACGTTTACGGCAGTAATACCTACGACGGATGTTCCGGGTATCGTAAAGTCCCAAGTATCTAAAAATGAAGGGCCTGTTAAGTTACCTGCAATGTTCGCAGTATTAGTAACCATGCCTAAATTTACGGTAGCAGCGCTGGCTTGAAATGAGAACGCTGCCATTGCCAATCCCAAAACAATCAATAATTTTTTCATATAAGTCTCTCCAAATATTAATAACAAGTTATAAAAAATAAATTTGCAACTCAGCCATCTTTTGGTAAAGACCTGTAGCTTTCCGACCCTACCTCGCAGTAAGTGTAGCCTGTGGAACAACGAAGAATCGTTTTTGTCACTTCCCTAAAAACTCCCTAAAAATATACTTGTCCTTTATTTTCTTTGGTTAAGTTTTTAACCTTGGGTATAGGTTAAACCTTAGAAATTCTCTTGAATATACGTATGATTACCTAGTCTCCCCAGTTTTTAATGGTAATATCCAAAACTAAAAAGCTCGTAGAGACGTAAGATTTTGCGTCCCTACCCTCACCCACTCTCTGTTACCCTGTATTCAGGGTCACAGAGAACTGAACTCCTTTTCATCTTTTCGCTTACCGTCAAACTCCTTAACTTTGGTTCTAGTTTAAAGAATCCGTCTAATTAAGTATATCCGTATAAATACCTAGCCCCATCCTAAAATCTAAGACCCTGCCCTACTCCGTTCATCAGGCAAGTCAGATATTTATCCTTAACCCTGCCTGTATCTTGCCAATGACAAGATGTCCTTCAATCCTTAACTTATTTACTCTTGCATCCCTACTGCATTGCGGCTGATTCTTTAGGTTCGGGTCTACTATATCCCCAGGTTAGTTGTAAAAATATCCGTACAAATACCTAGAACGGTATTTTAAGAACCTCTGAATCTGTTGATTACATTCATGGTTCGACAAGGCTCTCCTGAGCGTAGCCGAAAAGTTCACCACGAACGTAATCAACAAGTTGCCGTCCGTCCTGAGCTTGTCGAAGGACTTGACCGGAGTTAGCTTGAATAAACTAAGCCGCCAATATTTTTCACTTCTTGATCTGGTTGAGTAAATGCACCTTGCTTATTGACGCATTCAAACTAACTAGAACTCAACAAACACGGTATGATTGTGAAAACGCCTTCCTGTAGCTTAAGATTGCTAACATTGGGTAAATAACTTCGCCAAAACGGTGTTACGCGCCCAATCCTTTTAGTCCGGCAAGTAAGTCCTAAGATAAAATACGCCCTTATCTAACTCTGAGTTCTAGCAAAACACATCATCCATGCTTGCCAGCCTGATCCGATTTTCCATACGCTATTATGGTGTTGTGATTACCATTGCCGTGCTGATATTGCTGGTTGGTAGTTACCGCTTTGCGACGGCTGGCCTGGATATTTTTCCTGAATTCTCACCCAAGCAGGTCATCATCCAAACGGAATCGCCTGGGCTTTCTTCCGAGCAAGTCGAACTGCTGGTGACCCAACAGATTGAGCTGGCGATCAGCGGGGTGATCGGACTGCAATCTGTGCGTTCGGAGTCGATCCAAGGCTTGTCGATTATTATTGCTATCTTTGCTGAAAACAGTGATATTTACCGTAACCGCCAGCTTATCAGTGAACGGCTGGCTCAGTTGCCTGCACATTTGCCAAAAGGTATTTCGCCAGTTGTTTTGCCACTGTCATCTTCTTCCGCCACGGTTTTAGTCTTGGGTTTAAGTTCCGAACATGTTGATTTAATGGCTTTACGCAGCCTTGTTGATTGGAGTATTGCACCGCGCCTTCATGCTGTTCCTGGTGTTGCCGATGTCAATGTATTTGGCGGTGACGTAAAGCAACTGCAAATACAGGCCGATCCCGTTCAGCTAAAACGCTTTAACTTGTCTTTGGATGAAATTATCCAGGCAGCTTCCCAAGCTGCAAACATCCAAGGCAGCGGTTTTGTCGAAAACCTTAACCAGCGTTTCACTGTACAGATTACTGGGCTACCGGCTACACCGGAGCAATTTGCCCACATCATCGTCAAGCGCGACAAGGGGGCTAACATTACGCTAGGTGAAGTAGCAACCATTACCTATGCACCAAAACCAGCGATTGGCGCGGCACAGATTATGGGCAAACCTGGCATCGTCATCATGGTGATTGCCCAGTACGGCGCTAATACTTTGTCGGTGTCCCGATCGCTTGAAGATCTATTGAAGGAATTCAGCCCTACCCTTAGCAAGCAAGGCATTGTGTTCTACCCGCACTTGTTCCGCCCTGCCGACTATATTGAACGGTCAATCGGTAACCTGTCCAAGCATCTGTTGATTGGCGGCTTGTTTGTGTTGGTCATCCTGTATTTATTTCTATTTAATGTCCGCGCCGCGATTATTTCTGCACTGGCGATCCCTGTTTCCTTATTGGGTGCCGTGATAGTATTGCTGGAAGCGGGGGTCAATCTCAATATTATGGTGTTGGGCGGCTTGGCTATCGCGTTGGGCGAGGTGGTTGACGATGCGATTATCGACACCGAAAACATTTTTCGTAGACTGCGCGAAAATCGGCTGTTAAATCAACCTTTGCCCGTTGCTGAGGTAATCAACACGGCTTCGCTGGAAGTACGTGGCTCTGTCGTCTATGCCAGCTTTATCGTCGCGCTGGTGTTTGTGCCGTTATTGACGCTGGATGGCGTGGCGGGTCGGTTATTTGCACCGCTAGGTTATTCTTATATATTGGCGATTCTATTGTCTTTGCTGGTTGCGCTAACGTTAACTCCGGCGCTTTGCCATGCGCTGTTAGGCCGTTATGAGCTGGAAACTAAGGATCCACCGTTGATTAAAGCCATCAAAGATTCTTACAAAAACTGGTTATTGGCTGCATCCAGGCATTTCAAACCGATACTAGTAGTAAGTATGGTCACTTGCTTATCGGGCTTTATAGCTTCCTTCACTATCGACCACAAATTTTTGCCTGAACTGCGCGAAGGCCATTATATCGTTCACACCAGCAGCATTCCAGGTACTTCGCTGGCTGAATCCATACGCATCGGCAGTCAACTCACCGGACAGTTCATGATGATTCCTGGTGTGGAATCAGTATCACAATGGGCAGGCCGGGCAGAACGGGGCGCTGATACCTACGGCAGCCACTACAGCGAATACGAAATCCGGCTAAAACCGAATTCAGGCGCAGGGCAACAAGAGATATTGGATAAGCTGCGAAATATTCTTGGCAGCTTTCCCGGTATTGGTTTTGAAGCTAATACGTTCTTAACTGAACGCGTTGATGAAACCATCTCCGGTTATACTTCACCTGTTGTCGTCAATATTTTCGGGAATAATTTAAATGATCTGGATGCCAAGGCGCATGCCGTTGCCGCAATTATGCAAGACCTTCCCGGTGCGAGTAATGTCCAGGTACGTTCCCCGCCCGGCACACCTTTTGTGCAAGTCCATTTGAACCTGAACCAACTCACTTTTTGGGGCGTAACGCCGGAACAAGTCATGGTGTGTTTGCAAAGCGCGTACGAAACCACTGTGGTCGGCAAAACCTTTGAAGGCAACAAAATATTCGAAATAGCCGTCACCTTGTTGCCGGAGCAAAAAAGAAACGTCATGGCAATCGGTGAACTGCCGATTAAAACGCTGGACAGCACTATTATCAAGTTAGCGCAAGTCGCTGACATTAAGCCCAACACTGGCCGCTACAATATCCTGCGTCAGAATTCACAACGCAAGCAAACGATTACCGCCAACATTATTGATGGCGACATGGATGATTTTATGCGGACGCTGAAATCGCGGGTATTCAAGGAAATCTCTTTTTCAACAGAGTCGTATCCTGAATTTACCGGCGCGGCAGTCGAGCAAGGCAAAGCGCGTACCAAACTCATCCTGCATTCCCTGTTGGCAGGAGCTGGTGTGTTGATACTAATATACCTAGCTATCGGTAATCTTAGGCAGGTCTTACTTACTCTCGCCAACCTGCCTTTTGCCCTGATCGGCGGCATCGTAGCGGTTATCCTAACTGGAGCGCCTTTATCAGTCGGTTCTGTTGTCGGCTTTATTACTTTATTCGGCATCACCGTACGTAACAGCATTATGCTTTTGTCGCACTGCCAGTATCTGGTCAATAACGAAGGCAGAACCTGGAATATTGAAACCATTACATTAGCCGCCCAGGAAAGGTTACCTTCGATTTTAATGACCGCGCTGGTCACCGCCCTAGCCATGTTCCCGATTGCTTTCAACAGTGATAATCCGGGGTCAGAAATCATGGGCCCTATGGCAGCAATCATCATCGGCGGTTTGTTTTCTTCCACCTTATTGAATTTGTTGCTGTTGCCTTGCATGCTACTAAGGTATGGAGAACGCTGAATTTACCCGCTAGGATTCACATAGAACCAATCTTTCAGTTAAAGTAGTTGGCGGGCCGTTCGTGCTGAGCCTGTCGAAGCATGAATGGTCTGCCAACTACTTCACCTAATGGGTGAGCAATCCAAAATCCCGTTCGCCCTAAGCGAGTCGAAGGGTGGCGGGATTTTGGATTGCTCAACCGATTTTTTAGGTTTATAGCTGAATATCCTTCTTCATTATCTTTCCTGATAGCAAAATAAATTTCTGACATAGGTATTCTTGCGTACGCATTCGTACGAATATTTTTTAATTTTTAACTCCGTACAATTTACACATGCTTGATGAATAAGCTTACACAGAAATTAAATTAGATAACTCTCTAAATTTAAGCTCATAAAACGTAAGCGACCTTCAAAGAGTAAATATGACATAGCCAAGATTTAATGCCAATAAGGCAATATTTTGAGGCTGAAATTTGGGTCAGGCAGGTTTTCTGCCTAATCATTCAACTCGGAGATAAAAATGAAACAATTTAGAGCCGTCGTTTACACAGGCTTAGCGTACGGCACCAGTAATATTTGTTGATATAGCTGGATGCCTGCTGATAAACCCGGTGAACCGTTAGATTTAGAACTTAAATTTTAGACATTACTGTTTACATCCCTTAGTAGTAATTGATTTTTGGAGAAAGCCATGAAAATTCGATTTTTTTTAATAATAGCACTGCTTCTTGGGGGGTTTACCACAGGAACTTATGCAGCAAATAATAACAGCCATAACAAGCCAAGATTGGGGCTACAGGGGAAAGTTAACAAACCTCAAGTCAAGAAACACAAACATTACGCTCATAATAAAGCTCTTAAAACTCAGTTTCTAAAAGTTAAAAGCCACGTTAGTAATAACATTCAGCCTCCAAAACTGAACCACCAAGTTAATAATTTGCAGTTTTATATCAATCAGCCCAAGGATGACACTGATAAGATAGTGAGCTTTGATTTTAACCATACAATCAATCCGCTGATTAAAAACAATGATGACATGAATAATGTCTTCCTACCAATCGGTAAGCCTGGGAAAGATGAAGAATACTGCCCGACAGATACTGTAAATGCCGTGCCTATCCCCGCTGCTGTATGGTTATTTGGTTCTGCTTTGCTCGGCTTGTTAGGGGTTAAACGTAAGTCTGTCTAATTTTTTAGGGATGAAGCAATAGCTATCCAATAGTCTAGCCCTTCATCCATTGTTTAAAAAGCTCTGCAACTAACTGTTGCAGAGCTTTAGGATCAGGGGTCACTAAATCTCCCCGTCCATAAAGCCATAATTGAACCTCTAATAATCCCCTCTTCCGCACTTCCTTAATCCTGTAGGTCGCCAGAATCCAGGCTAAAGGGGATCAAGCCATCCTTAGCTTCTGGATCTCAACAATCCCTGCCGAGATGACGAGTTGTGTAGATGCCTAAGCCCGGAGGAATAGGGGATTATTAGAGGATTGCTTAATAAAAAAACTCGTTGATATAGGTATTTGTACGTATTTCATTACGCTGTAATTTCTCTAGAATGTAACGATCAGTGATTAACACTAGCCAGCATTTAGGTACTCTGAACCTTGAGGTGCCGATAAGGCTCGTTGGTAATTATAGCCACACTTGTTGAAAAACAAGGCCGGAAAGCCTCAGGTCTTTAGTATGACTGCCAAAAATGGCTGGGTTGCACATTTGTTTATGTGACGTTTTATGGAATTTTATGAAAAAACAATGCTATTTTATCGCAGCTATGATACTGGGGATTTTTTCTACAGTTAGTTCGGCCGCAACACAACGTTTTTGGGCTACAACTACCCAAAGCGACACCGCTTGGGATCCAACGTTTTTAAGTGAAGGCAGCTCAAAAACCTTTGACATTAATTACAATCTGGGAAGCGATTGGACAATCAATTCAGCTAAATTGTGGCTTTTGGCTGTGGATGACTATAATGGCAATCATTGCTCATCCCAAGGCGGAACAAGCGCTAATTGTAACGATGACAGCTTAAGCAATACGGCTCAAGATCCCTCAGAACAGGCAAAAATCGTAACAATTGAAGGAATACCTGGCATCTATGGCAGCCCGCTTGAAATAAATAGTTTCAAATGGTATGACTTAAATATTAACGTAGCTAGTTACTTATCAAATGCTGATGGTAGATTTACTGCTACCGTTAAAGCTTCGTTAGGTGATTTCTGGTACAAACCAGTCCCAGCAGCAATCTGGTTATTTGGTTCAGCCCTGTTGGGTTTAACTGGTTTAAAACGTAAGTCTATTGTAACTACTGTAACTGGATAAGCCTTTCAAATCTCTCAAGCAGAATTACTTCATTTAATACTACCCGGCTTGGTATATTAACCAAGCCGGGTTTTTTATGCGGACAAATAATACAAGTTATTAGCTAACAGTAAAACTCTCTCCGCACCCGCAACTCCCAGTGACATTCGGGTTATTGAACTGAAACGCTTCATTGATGCCTTCCCTGCGATAATCGAGTTGTATGCCATCAATAAATGCCAAGTCATTTTTTTGCACGATGACCTTCACCCCGAAATCTTCAAAGACAGCATCACTACCTTCGATGGCATCGGAATAATCCAGCGTGTACGCATAACCGGAACAACCGGATTTTCTGACACCCAATTTTAAACCGACACCCTTGCCGCGTTTTTCCAACTGTTTTTTAATCTGACGCGCCGCGCTTTCTGTTACTGATACTGCCATAAACCACCTCTAGCCTGGGATTACCAGGGTTTCCAATAAATCAATAAATTCGATAATTTCCGCTTCAGTGTTGGATTTTCCCAAACTGATACGGATTGCGCTCTTGGCAAGTCCGTCCGCCACACCCATCGCCGCCAACACTGGACTGGGTTTACCGCCACCACTCGCACAGGCCGAACCGCTGGATACCGCGATGCCTTTCTGGTCGAGTTTCATGAGCAGCATCTCGCCATCTAACCCTTCGATACCAAATTGTACCGTATTCGGCAATCTTTCTGCGTCTTTCGCAAAAATCGAAATTCCTGGAATATACGTTAAGCGATCTTCCAATAGCTTCCTCAGCTTTAGCAAATGCTCCGCACGTTGGGCAAGTTCTGCTCCAGCAAGTTCCGCAGCTTTACCAAAGCCTATTATAGCAGGTACATTTTCCGTCCCAGACCTGAATCCTTGCTCTTGTCCGCCGCCCAAAATCATCGGTTTGATACCTACATTTCTTTCAAAAATTAATGCACCACAACCTTTAGGGCCGTAAATTTTATGGCTAGATAAGGTCATCAAATGTACATACAACTGATTAAAATTAACCGAAATTTTACCTACGGCCTGTACAGCATCGGTATGCACGATAATACCCTTATCCCTTAGCTGCTGGGCATAACAGGCAACATCCTGGATGACACCGGTCTCGTTATTTGCCAGCATGATCGAAACCAGTACTGGATTGTTTTTGATAATATCATCAATCGCATCTTGGGTAACAAGGCCATTACGATCAACACCAATTAACTTCAGCTCATGACCTTGCATAGCCAAATTTTCGGCAGGTTCAGAAATGGAAGGATGCTCAATAGCAGAGATGGCTAATTTAGACCTAGGTTTTAATGCCGTCAAAGCAAGGTTATTCGCCTCCGTACCGCCACTGGTGAAAATAAGCTGCGTGGGCTGCGCCCCAACTAAAGCAGCAATTTGTTCCCGTGCGGAGTCTATTGCACTCCGGACCAGCCTTCCATGCCGATATAAGCTGGAAGGATTACCATAAAACGTCTTCAGGAAAGGCATCATAGCCTCAAGCACCCGATCATCAATCGGCGTAGTGGCATTATGATCAAAATAGATCATGTTCCGATACCATCCAGAAGTTTGATGAAATTCCGCTTGGCTTTGAAGCGCATACGCAACTCAGCCACGTAATAACCAAAATCCCTATTACGTTCTTGGGCATTTATGATTACACCAACTTTGCGGATCAGTTTCACCGCATCGGCATAAGCGGTGTTATTGGTTTGTTCAATAATGACCGGGATAATTCGCTGGTAAAGGGCGATAGCATCATTTCCGCGTTTGGATTCCAGTTTGCCAGCCAGCACTATCAGCTCATCTCGATTACATACACCCGCATTAACTGCTGTCCACGCGGCATCGAGATCGTTCTCCCATAAAGCGATTGCAACCTGCAACGTGTAATTAGGAATAGATGGCTTAGGATTCCAGCGGGACGCCGCCGCTTCGTTTGCAATGACTTTCGCAACCCACGCTAGCGCCCGTTCACGCTGCTCAGGCCATACTCCTATCTGCTTAGCGACCTTATGCAACTTTTGATAATGCTCCAGCGTCGCCCGCTCCTCGAACTGTATCCAAGTCAATTGCAATGCCTCATCGTTGCGTTGGCGTTGTAGATAAGCCGTCACCAAAAAATCCCGCAGCCGGTTGTCTGTGGCTTTGGGGAAAGCCTGTAAGCCTCGTTCCGCCCAATCTAACGCCTTATCATCCTGACCAGCCTTAATCCATATCTCGGCGATAGTAAGATAATGATAAGAAAAGGATAAATCTTGTGCTTTGATAGCGACCAACTCCTCCACATCGCCGCTGGCTTCCGCTAACGATTCCATAATGTGGGTGATACGCCAACGATGATCCTCGAAACTGTCGCCGGAATGCTTTGGCTTAATCTTTTGCCACTCTACTGTGGCTAACTCACGATATCGCCGTAGGCCTTGTTCACCCAAAACATGACTGTAGGTCGTAGCACTGAAACTACAAACCCCAATAGGCAACGTCATTTCCATACGGAACAGCCGTTCCGCTAAAGCTTCAGGTTCAGGTCTAGCCAGTTCACATGCCTTGATGTGCAATTCGCCGAGGGCATCCACGATGCCGCCGACTTCCCCATTGGAATCGTCGATATTTTGCATGGCATCTTCCACGCGCTCGATAGCGTACTCAAGCAATTCAACCAGCATCCCGGCGCTATCCGGCGTTAATAACTCCTCCAGCGACTCCACTAGTTGCTCAAGATCGCCCGCAAAATCACCTGCCTCGCGCCAGTCAACAAAGCCGTGGACACGTGTCGCCTTGTTGATGGCTTTACGGAAGATTTGCTGTACATTACTGCCCGCTCCGGCTCGTTCCGCTTTCAATGCCAACGATTGATATAAGCGGTCATCGCGCTGCGCCGCTTCAAGCACCAAGTCGATTAACATTTCTGGCTTTTGTAACGCCAAATAATCACGGATGTCCTGCCATGGGTCGCGGCGTTTTTTCTTGGCTTTTGATTGACCAGTTACGCCTTCAACTTGCTGTTCAGCTAACCAGGCAAGCCCCACCGCCACACAATGCTTGCAAAAATAACCGTCGGCGGCGCGTGGGCAAGTGCAGTCGTAGCGGGGATCGTCATCTTTAGCCCACAACTCGACCCGATAGGTTTCAGTACCTATAACCCTGGCACTGATTTTTTGTTCAGCAGTGAGCAACCGTTCCACAAATCCAGAAGCAAAATACTCCTCGCCGCGTTGGAATGCCGTTGTACCGGCTAATTTTTTTAGGTTATCAGGAGTAATAATGTTATGTAACATAGGAATAAACTCGTTTCCAAGTTATTGCTTTGGGGAAAACCATATTGAACGCTTACGTTGTTCTAAGTCATTGAACCGAAAAAACTCTACCCAACCTTTTCCCGTTTCGCCGAACCATCCGCAATCTGGCAATCTTCCAACGGACACATAGTTGTTTTCGCGCATTTAATCCCCGCTTCATTGATGGCTTTTTGCATTGCTACTATCTGTTCATCCAGCGCGTGTATATGGTCGAGCATGTGGTTGATGGCATAGGCGACCGGATCGGGCATGTCGGCGGTTGCGCCATAGGCATCGAAACCCATTTTGCTGGCGATTTTGTCGCGCTCGGTTTTTTTCATTTGGGCTTCTGGTTCTTTAGCCAACTCTGGATTGCCATCTAGCCAGCCATATTGCGGCTTGTCTGTCCTGGCCTGCATATCAATGACATGGCCAGGAATACCGACCACCGTTGCACCCGCAGGTACGGCTTTAAGGATAACCGAGTTTGAGCCAATACGCGCCCCTGCCCCGATTTCAATCGGCCCCAAGACTTTGGCACCCGCACCAATAACGACGCCATCGTGTAAGGTGGGATGGCGTTTGCCTTTGTTCCAGGTAGTGCCGCCCAACGTAACCCCATGATATAAGGTGCAATCATCCCCGATAACGGCAGTTTCGCCGATCACCACGCCCATGCCGTGGTCGATAAAGAAACGCCGTCCGATTTGTGCGCCGGGATGGATTTCGATACCCGTTAACCAACGGCTGATATGCGAAATAATTCGCGCTATCAATTTGAAACCCGCATTCCAACACGCATGGCTCAGGCGATGAATTTGCACCGCATGAAAACCGGGATAGGCCGTCACCACTTCCAACACCGATTGCGCCGCAGGATCGCGTCCAAAAACACAGGCGATATCTTCTTTTATCCTTTCTAACATTATTGACTCCGCTTGTTGCACGTATTGTTATTTTGGGACATCCTTAAAATACCCCTGAGTATATCCAATTCCTTGGTATCCAGTTGATTCCGGTTATAGATTCGGCGCAGTCGCCGCATGATAGATTTTGACTGGTCAGGGTGCATAAAACCAATATCGACTAAGGCTTGATGTAAATGGCCGTAAAAAGATTCCATCTGTTCCGCCGATGCCAGTGGTATGTCACCCTTGTCACCCACACGGCTGTTTTCCTGCACTCCGGCTGCCACAAACAGCTCATAACAAATCACTTGCACGGCAGCGGCGATATTCAAGGAACTGTATTCGCTGTTACAGGGAATCCTCAACAAAAAGTGGCACAAATCCAGCTCATGATTTTTTAACCCGGAATTTTCCCGGCCAAATACGATAGCCACTTTATTGCCGGGTTCACGGATGATGACTTTTTCCGCACATTCACGCGGCGTTAGCTCCGGCCAGCTAATAGACCGGCAGCGGGCGCTTGCCCCTAATACCAACTGGCAATCGGCAATCGCTTCCGGCAAATTTGAATACACTTTTGCGTTCGCCAAAATATCATCAGCACCCGAAGCCCGAGCCGTGGCATCAGCGCTAGGGAAAACTTTAGGATTGACCAGACACAGATTATCCACTGCCATATTCTTCATCGCCCTGGCAACTGCGCCGATATTGCCTGGATGCGAAGTCTCCACTAAAACAATCTTGATATTAGCCAGCAACGCCACCCCTGCTTAAAAAAAGAGCCAAGTTTATCAAAAGATTTGTTATCCTAACCGAGTTTTCTAACCGCTCATTATACAATCAACCTATGCAACCCATGCTCAATATCGCCATCCGCGCTGCCCGCAGCGCTGGCGACCTCATTCTCCGCTCCTCCGATGATGTCGGCCAACTACGTATCGACCAGAAAGGCAAAAACGACTTTGCCAGTGAAGTTGACCGGGCGGCAGAACGGGAAATCATCAATATCATCAGGACAGCTTACCCCGACCACGCCATTCTCGCCGAAGAAAGCGGACTACACCAAGGCAATGATTTTGTCTGGGTGATAGACCCGTTGGACGGCACCACCAATTACCTGCATGGCTTTCCGCAATATGCGGTATCCATTGCATTGAAGTATAGGAATAGGCTGGAAGTCGCCGTCATTTATGACCCCTTACGCGACGAGCTGTTTACCGCCAAACGTGGCGGCGGTGCGATGTTAAATAGCCGTAGGTTGCGGGTTACCAACCAAACCACCATGAAAGGCGCTTTGATCGGCACCGGCTTCCCATTTAAAACTGATCTCCATTTGGACGCTTACACTGGTATGTTCCGAGCCATATCGATGGAAGCCGCCGGTATTCGCCGGGCAGGCGCAGCGGCACTGGATTTGGCTTATGTAGCCGCAGGCCGATTGGATGGCTTCTGGGAAATAGGCATTATGGAATGGGATATGGCAGCAGGAATCCTATTGATACAGGAAGCGGGGGGCGTAGCCACTGACTTTTCTTTTAATGACAATTACCTGGCTTCAGGTAATGTGATTGCGGGTAGCCCCAAAATGCACCAGATGTTGTATCAGTTGATTGAGCCACATGTGACGGATAATTTGAAATGATTTGATTAAATTAGGATTATTCTGAAATAAGTCCTTCGACGACCAACGGAAGTGCCTGTGGTGCAAACTTAGGACGTACGATTTAAGGGTTGATTCCGTTCGTGGTGAGCTTGTCGAACCATGAATGGAATCAACATTTCATCCCCTCTCCCCTTGTGGGATGACCGCCAGGGATGGCGGGAGTGCGGCAGCAGGTATGGAACCTGCGCCGCTAGGGCTAGGGTGAGGGGCGCGGCATACGGGAATAGGGCGATTGCCATAGCATGGTAGGGAGGATTAGACGCGCAAGTCATCCAGCTTTCTGATAAGTAAAGTGTCTCTGCGCGTCGTAATCCGCCATATCGAAGTTCACCACATGCGGCGGGTTACGCCGCGCATGAACATTAGTAGTTGTTTGGGTACATTGAGTTGCGCGGCTAACCACGCCCTACGGTGTTGACCCGCCGTACGCGGTAATTAACATGAAGGAAGCAAAATGCCAGAATAGCATCGTTCCCACGCTCTGGCGTGGGAACGCTCCAGCGGTACGGGACGCAGAGCGTCCCTGGCGGCATTCCCACGCTGGAGCATGGGAACGATACCCCCCCACCATACTTAGGGAACAATAAAATGGTTAAAGCATTAAAAAGCCCGAATTGCCCGCACTCCATTATTGTTGAACTTACCTAATATGACAGTATTACCATTCTGGTTGAAATACTGCACCCACACATAATTCGAGGAGATCTCCGAAGAACTCCAATATGCAAAATTAGCAACAAAACCACCCGCATTTGTTAATGGCGCAGCCGCGCCCTGCCCAATGTTGGCCCACATGAAGGTCAGTTCATCTATTGACGGCAAAAACCAGTCACTGTAACCGTTTAATGTGTAGTCGTCGGCGACTTTAGCCGCAATTCCTGCTTCGTTACAGCCAGCCAGAATATCAAGGGTATTTTGTGCGCCGCTACCGACGGTGTGGCTATCGGCCCCAGTTATTGCTGTACCGTCACATCCCCACGGCGCTCTGCTCTGGTCTACGGGTGCGGCTTCCAGGCCGTGAATTCCACCGTCGGTGACATAGAACACGATGCCGCCGGCTGGGCCGGTGTCGCCTATGACATAATGACAAGGCCCCACTGCAAGGTATTGTTGTTGCCACAACGCGTCAAGCTGACTTGGAATTGTCCGGCAGGTAACGGCGGTAAAGCATTGGTGTTGATTTGGGTCTGCAACGGCGTAATGGCTGATTGGATCGCTGCTTGCCGCGCGGAAGCCTCAGCAGTATCGGCGGCTGTGCGGGCATTGGTTTCTGTCGTATCAGCGGCTATTCGGGCATTTTTCTCAGCCGCCAGGTTTGTTGTCAGTGTCGTATCGGCATTGATTCTGGCAGTCCGCTCTGCCGCAAGCTGTGCTTGGGAGACGCCTGCGGCAAAGGTATCGGTGGATAACAGCACGCCAATACTTAAAAATAAGGCTAATAATGGCGATAATTGTTGATGTTTACAGGACTTAAAATTCATCACGACCTCCAAGTTAATTTATTAATTTGCGAGGTTTTTATACGCCTGACAGACTGATTTCTCAACCCCTTTTTTAAGATATTTTTAAGATTCTTATCAATGAGGCTATGGCGGGCTTTGAAGTGGGCAAAGTATCAATCAGGATGATACCTTTATTCGCAAGCGTGAATCTTTATTCCCAGACCACAGTAATTGATTTCTTCTGCATCAATTGAACACAGAAATTTACATTCTAAAGTTCGAATTTAAAGCTAGAGAATATTTTTGGCGTCGGTTTTAGGATACAGATCAAATTCGATCGACTGCCTGTTTTAGGTGATTAAAAATGAGATCATTGCCAGTAACGATGGTCTGCTGATGGCCGAAAAAGTACAATCATACTCCTAAGAATTTCGATCTTCCCAAGATCTGCTTGATAAAATCCAATGCGCTACTCAAACCGCGTACGACGGGTCAATCGTAGGGCGTGGTTAGCCGCGCAAACTCACCATACTAAAATAACTAACGATGTATATGCGCGGCGTAACCCGCCGAATGTGGTGAACTTCGATATGGTGGATTACGACGCACGGAAACACTTTACTTGTCAGAAAACTGGATGAATTGCGCGTCTAATCCACCCTACTGTACTTTTATTTGTTTAATTGCCACGTTTTTATACGCTTTTTCAATGGGGTAGGCAATAGCAAGTAGCAAGTAGCAAGTAGCCCGGATGAAGCTTGCGGAATTCGCGACTCCGATGATCCCGGATTCCACTGCGTTCCATCCAGGCTACCAATTTGAACCTCACGCGGGACGGGGTTTGTAACCTCGTTCCTATCGTTTGCCTGAGGTATAAGGTTTGTTACCGCGCCAAATATAACGTAAAAACTTACGAACGGGGCAACATGCCCCGTCCGGCCACGGTTTACATTTGTACAGCAAGCGCTAATTTCTACCTGAAATTCAAAATAGCGTATAATTCAGCGTATTGATCCAGATAAAACCTCCTTTTCCAAAAGTTTACGCCTATGTCTATCTCCTTAAGAAAAATCACCCATCAAGTTTCAATTGGCAATGTCAAAGTCGGGGGCGGTGCGCCTATTGTGGTGCAGTCAATGACCAACACCGATACCGCCGATGTGACATCCACAGTAAACCAGATTATCGAACTGTCAACTGCTGGTTCCGAACTGGTGCGGATAACCGTGAATAACGAAGAAGCGGCGGCGGCGGTATCCGAGATCCGTAACCAACTGGATAAGAAAGGTTATTCAGTACCCATTATCGGCGACTTCCATTTTAACGGCCATAAATTGCTGGAAAAATACCCGGATTGTGCCGAAGCGTTAGACAAATACCGTATCAATCCAGGCAATGTAGGCAGGGGCAAAAGCCGCGACCCTCAATTTCAACAAATGGTGGAATTCGCTTGCAAATACAATAAGCCCGTGCGGATTGGCGTTAACGGCGGTAGTCTTGACCAGGCCGTATTTACCCGCTTGCTGGACGAAAACCGGTTGTTACCAAATCCCGAACCTTTACCCGCCGTCACCCGTAAAGCCATTGTGTTATCAGCATTGGAAAGCGCGGCGAAAGCGGAAGAAATTGGGCTTGGCAAAGATAAAATTATACTGTCCTGCAAAATCAGCAACGTGCAGGAACTCATCAGCATTTATCAGGACTTAGCTAGCCGCTGTAACTATACCTTGCATTTGGGCTTGACCGAAGCCGGGATGGGTTCCAAAGGCATCGTATCGTCATCTGCCGCGCTGTCCGTACTTATGCAGCAAGGCATAGGTGACACCATTCGCATTTCGCTTACGCCCGAACCCGGCGCATCACGAACCCAGGAAGTTATCGTCGCCCAGGAAATCCTGCAAACGATGGGTTTCCGCTCGTTTACCCCGATGGTTATCTCCTGCCCAGGTTGTGGACGCACCACCAGCGATTATTTCCAAAGACTGGCGATGGACATCCAAAGCTATCTGCGCGACCAAATGCCGATCTGGCGTAACCAATATCCTGGCGTTGAAACAATGGAAGTGGCTGTGATGGGCTGTGTGGTCAATGGCCCCGGTGAAAGCAAAAGTGCCAATATCGGCATCAGCTTACCGGGTACCGGCGAATCACCAGTAGCGCCTGTTTATGAGGATGGCGTAAAAACCGTTACCTTAAAAGGCGACTATATTGCCGAGGAATTTCAGGGTGTGGTGCAAAGGTATATTGAATCGCATTATAGTGTGTAAAAGAGAAAAATTACGCGACCGCCAATACCTTCCCCGCTGCGCCCTGATTCGCTAGTTAGGCCATAAATCCGTTCACCCCGTTTCACATGGGCACGGGTGCTGCAATTAAGGCTGTATCCGGCAAGTATTTTATTGATTCGGCCTGTTGATGTTTGAACCGTTCGTGCTGAGTGAGTCGAAGCACACAAGCCTTTCGACAGGCTCAAGGCGAACGGAAGTTAAATCTTCATAAGGCCGAATCGATAGTCTCATGGTGTTGTTGCCATTGGTGTAGAGCCATTTAAATCGCTTCCACACATGGCTTAACAAGGCTCTCCTGAGCGTAGCCGGAGGGGGTTGACACGAACGGAATCAACCCATTACCATTCGTCCTGTCGAAGGACTTTCAGAGATTCCTTAACAACTGTTTGATGCTGTTTTCAATAGCTTGATTCTTATGATCTGAAACAACGTCCTTAGCTTTTCGGTTTGTATTTTGATGATTAGATTTTCTTTACTATTGATTCTTGCCGCAATTGCTTATTTCTTGCTGGCAATCGTTCTCAATCAGTTAACACTGACAAATCTTGCTGGACAAATCTCACAGCTTGGCTCTATAACCTTGCTTTGTGCTTTTTCCCTGCTATTGCTGACGGGTTTTGGTCTGATAGGCAAGTTAATTATCGCTTCCTTTTGCGATTATTTTTCCACCATAGGACGCATAGAAAGAAGGCTATTGTTTTATACTAGCCAACGGAACCGCCTTAATCGGCTCTTCCAGTTTAAAAAAGCCCGCTTGATTTACCTCAACCAACAAAAACGGAAATATCTCCTAAAAAAGAGTGATCGAAAATCTGTAACATTATGAAAATATTAAACCATCAGATTCATAATATTGTTAACCTTATCCATTCGATCAAGGATAAAAATCTCGACTGGCGTGCTGCAAACCAGGATCAGCAGATAAAGCTCTCCCACGCACGTATTCTTGCTGACAAAAAACTGGCGGCAGAATTAGCCAAAAAAAGTGTGCAGTTGGCACATGAAATTGCCTTGCTGAAAACGCGACAACAGTCAGAACTTGCCATGTTGAAAACGCGCTGCAAAGAAGATGTCGAAGACTATCAACAATACCTGGAATCGTTACAACAACTTAAGCTGGCTATACAATCCAGCTATGCCCACCTTCCCGATGCGATAGCGCATACCATCCACCATCATGCAAAATCCTTGCTGAACAGTATGTGGGAGGCGGAAGATTTTGAAGAAAAAATAACCCGCGAAGCACAGTTAATAAAATTCATGACCACGGTACATGAAGAAATGCGCCTTTATCGTGCGGGAACCCTGGGCGAAAACCTCCCAAATAAAACCTTAAATTTAATACATCAAGAAAAAAGTCAATCTAAGCCTAATTAAGTTTAACGATTGGTGTAGCCGGACAAACACCTTGATAATCTCCAGTACATCCCCAACTTATCCATAATTTCGAGGAACAATACTTTACTTCTTTGGTCTTTGTCTTTATTAAAGAGAGACTAAAATTATTGATTGTTAGCTGCTTGAAAAAACTGGAAAGGGAAGTGCGTTTTTATTTCCCATAAAACTAGCTATTATTGTATTTGATGATGGCATACCCCTTTGCTGTAAGCGCTTGTGTTGCGATTAAACGAGAGAATTTTTATGTGAGGTTATCAAAAATGAAGAAAGAGACAACTAAACCGATTGCCAAAACAGACTCACAAAGCAATACAGAAGTCGAACACGATGCTGACGATATTTTCGAAGAAGGTGAGTTTGTGCCGCCTGTCGATGGTATCGAAAAGGAAACCATCAAAAGGGATACCCGCAGGAAAATTGAAATCTATTGGGAAAAGAAACGCTTAAGAGACCAATTTGACGATTTTGACGATTCTGAATTTGGATTTTGAGCCGTAAGCTTTTCTTTTAATTTCAAAAACCAATGAATGCCGACTATCAAATAGAAGCCTATCAACCTTTACCTCGTGTGCGTGTCCGGGCGGCTGATTTTGTGTCCACCGTTTCCAATGACTCAAAGCGTTTTTCGATAAACTGAATAATCAAGCTGGCGATATCCTTGCCGCTAACCGTTTCGATTCCCTGTAAGCCAGGCGATGAATTAACTTCCATAATCACGGAACCGTGGTTGGAGCGCAGCATATCAACGCCACAAACATTCAAACCCATTATTTTTGCCGCCCGTACAGCAGTGGAACGCTCTTCAGGGGTTAGCCGGACTAAGGACGCGGAGCCGCCGCGATGTAAATTAGACCTAAATTCACCTTCACAGCCCTGTCGTTTCATCGCCGCAACCACCTTATCTCCGACCACAAAACAACGGATATCACTGCCGCCCGCTTCCTTGATAAATTCCTGAATCATAATATTGGCTTTTAGCCCCATAAAAGCCTGGATAACGCTTTCTGCGGCATTATGCGTCTCGGCCATTACCACGCCGATTCCTTGAGTGCCTTGCAATAATTTAATGACCAGCGGTGCACCACCCACTTGGGCAATAAGGTCGGCAATATCATCTGGATTATTGGCGAATCCTGTCACTGGCAGGCCGATACCTTTTCTGGCCAGCAACTGCACTGACCGCAACTTATCGCGGGCGCGTGAAATCGCCACAGACTCATTCAGCGGCAATACATTCATCATCTCAAATTGCCGTAACACTGCCGTGCCGTAGAAAGTCACGGACGCGCCGATTCGAGGTATGACCGCATCAAACCCCGTCAACGCTTCGCCCCGATAATGGATAGACGGGTTATGCGAAGTGATATTCATATAACACCGCAAAACATCCAGCACCCTGACCTCATGTCCACGTGCTTCAGCGGCTTCGACTAAGCGTACGGTCGAATATAATTTGGTATTGCGGGACAAAATTGCGATCTTCATTAATCAGCTATCAAACAGGGCGGTGAAAAGTTCTTATTCTGGCATGAAATAGGCTATTCCGCATCAGAAAGAACTGCTTGATTTAAGCGCTGCCTTTTGCTTATGGCACAAATACTTCACTAAACAATCACTCAACCTATAATCAAGTTGATTCCGCTCATGGTTCGACATGGCTCTCCTGAGTTTATCGAAAGACTGTGCAAAGCCTCCTTAACTAAGATTCAATCGGTTAATGAGAGCGAACCACTTCAACATGATTGATAAACGAGGTTAGATGCAATTGTTTGGTCAGCCGATAGCGAACGCCTTTTTGATTGTTGTTCAGAAAAATAAATTCTTCCGGCCGAAATTCTTTATTAATGAAAACCAAACTTGCGGACTGATTGACCGAATCGTCGCCCGGTAAATAAATAGCGTAAACCTCTTTATCTGGGTAGCCCGGATTGGAAACTTTAACGGCTTTCGCATTTGCACCCAACAACTCCATACCAATAAACATACCAGTTTCTTTGGATTGCGCCAGCCATCGAATCAAGCCGATGGTGAGGTTTTTATATGATATCCCGATAATACTGCCCACTTTGGGTTTTATATGAGTGTCTGTCCACAATAAGCCGTAACCTTTTGCGCTTTTATCAATAAGCCGCATATTGGAATTATGGCTGTCTAAAATACGGTGGGTTTTCCATATTTCTGATGGATCAGTAAATTCAATGACTTTGAAAGCGCTGGGGTTTGCCGCTTTACTCGCCAAATTTTCGGGGCTTGAAGCCCCCTTGACAACATTGCCTACGCTTTTAGTACCGGATATTTCATAATTCAGATCACGTAATTCTCCCGGACGGCTTGGATCAAATGTTCCAGGCTCTTCAACAAAGCTCTTTTTTTCGACCTCTTTGCCGCGTATTAACTGAACAATATTGTCAAAGCCTACCGTGCCTAAAGGATTGCCTTGAGCGGGTTCTCTGGGATCTTTTCTTTGCTCGTTGAGGGTTAATGTTTTTGCCAAGCGCAACAGCATCAAGCGATCCGTGGGAATATACCGGGCGCGTTTATCGTAAGTCGCTTCAAGAATTTTGCTGGCAACGGTAACGGTAGCAATGTACAAACGGTCTGGATCGAGAATATCTGAATCATCATCCGAAGTTGTGGGCGGCCCATTCCCTTTCAGATGGATAGAGGGAATACCTTTGAATTTCTTCTTTGGCACTGCCTTCAATAGGCTGGCATACGATGCGTAATGTCCCAGTAAATCATGAATTGTGCGCATTTCCTGGGGTGAAAACTGATTGGTATTGCTCAGGGCAAGCACGAGTACGCGTTTAAAAGCATTATCGATGGTCCGCGCATCCGGGTTGAATTCACTGTCAGTTAGTCGGTAAAGCTGGGCAAGTCGATAAAATTGAAAACATTTATGCCAAAAATAAACATAAGGCTTGGTATAGGTTTGGAAAATATATAACAAGCCCCTGCTCATCGCTTGGATGCCGTTACACAAAATCAACGATTTCTCTTCTATAGAGTAGTATTCGTCCTCTTTAAACCAATCTTCCTGGCTTAATAATGAATAAGCGTTGCCCAGTTCCAGACTGCTCCAGACCGAAATTTCACTTCTGGCCGACTCCTTTTCAGTTGATTCGGAAGTCGAGTCCGAAATGTTCGGGAAAATGGTCAGCATTGCCGTAGCCGCTGTCAATATCGAGCCCAGTTTTTCCAGAAAAAACAATCGCGTCCTGCCAGGAATGAGTTTACGCTCAGGAGGATAAGCATTATTCAGGGTTTGTAACACCTGTAAAATCTTCTGACATTTTGCCATATCGTTTACTTTTGCAAGCGTGGACAACCATCCCGAAAAATCCATTTCGTCAATGGCAAACGGTAATGGCAAATTGTTTGGCGATGGACAGGGCTGGAATGGTTTTGACAGATTTAACCCGTGTGAACTCATTAAGTTAACGCCTAAGTTTGTGGTAAAAAATACTGTATTTGTTTAACGACTTCAAAAACAATAACTGACTACCACTATTCTAGTTTGTGGTAGCTATATCTACAAACTTTAACCACATTTACTGTCACCGCAGTTTAGGGAGGTCACGCAGCTATCCATCAATACCACGGCTTTGGACTGGCAACCCAGCACAGCAAGGCCTTTGCCGGAAAGGTTCCGTCTTCACACGGCATTTTAACGTTGATTCCATCAAGGTAAAATCGGACTAATCACAGAATCCACTTGATCAACATCGATCAAACCAAAATAGCGGCTATCGAACGGATCGTCATTGGAATCAGACATCAACAGCAGCTCATTTTCTTTTAACTCATAGTGATCCAACGTCAATATTGGCATCGGTCGTCCTTCCTTGTCCTGCACAAGCGGTTTGCTTTGGGGATATAAGGCATCGTTAACATAAACGCCGCTGTCATTGATAGTCACTTTATTTTTAAACTTAGCGGCTACTTTTAGCATCATATTGTCGAAATTATCCGGGCAACTCCCGGATTTGACAGCACCCCGGTCTCGCGCCTCCTGAAATTCTGGTCGGTTTGGGGGGCAAAAAACAATCGTCTTTCCGATTGTTAAGGGTTTATCCACTTTCCAGTACAAGCCGGGCGGAATCGTTGAACGGGTATTGACGAGGCCCCCCATCGTAAAAAAACCGCCGCATAGCAATAACAGGATGGCGGCAATCGACACGAGCATCATTGAAGGTTTATTTGTGTTCATACGGACGGTTATTTCCTGAATTTAAAGCCAATGTTGTTTTGTAGTATACCCTTGAAGTAACGCTTAACAAGTCCTTCGACAAGCTCAGGACGAACGGTAATGGGTTGATTCTGCTCGTGGTGAATTTGTCTAACCATTAGCAGGTTCAATGTGTTACAAGCTTCCGTAGAGAGATTTCTGTAAATGATGCTTTACGAATCCCATATAGAAAGAAGTTTATCGTGTTAGCCCTAAAAATCACCCACACTTACTCTCGCCGCAATTCAAACAAGTCATACAGCCATCCATCAACACCACCGCCTTGGTTTGGCATTTTCCGCACAACAACGCTTTGGCAGGAAATGCCCCGTCTTCATCAATTTCGGCGGTATCCGTGTGCATGGCTTCAAACTCCTTACGTTTGGCGGCCAGGAATTTCTTCTGATGGTCGCCCAATTCCCGGTCTTTCAACATACCGATACGCTTAAGGTGCGATTCAATCGCGCAGCCGATTTCAGCCACCAGCGACGGCATGAACACGCCGCCTTTTTTGAAATACCCGCCCTTGGGGTCGAACACCGCTTTCAATTCTTCCACCAGAAAACAAGCATCGCCGCCTTTGCGGAACACCGCCGAGATAACCCGCGTCAACGCCAGCACCCACTGGAAGTGCTCCATGTTCTTGGAGTTGATAAACACTTCATAAGGCCGACGCTCTTCATGCTCCGTGTCCGCATTCAGGATCATGTCGTTGATGGTGATGTACAAGGCATGTTCCGATTGCGGGGTTTTGATCTTGTACGTCGAGCCGTACAGGATTTCAGGCCGAGAGAGATTCTCGTTCATGCTTTCCTTATCGACAGCCTGCGCGTCATTGCTGGCCTGGATTACCGCTGCTTTATCGTCTTCGTTTAAGACTTTGTAGCTGATGATTTTTTTGTCGATTTTATGGGCTGCCATTGGGTTCTCCTTTGAAATACTTTAAATATGTTTTGTTATAATTTGTTTTTTACCGTTCGTCCTGAGCTTGTCGAAGGACTGCTGTTGTGTCGCTACCACGACGGTTATTCTAATGCCGGTTCTCGCACCGGTGGGCGAGATACTTTTCTTTGCTTGTCCAAAGAAAAGTATCCAAAAGAAACGACCCCCGGATGCCGCTTGCTTCCTGCGCTCTGGCGATTTTATCGGGGGTTGCTGGAAGGGACTCCTGTCCCTCCAGCAACGTGCGGCATCCCTGCCGCTCCCCTTCGGGCTGTTCCCGATAAAACCGCCAGTGCTTGGCGCGGCATAACGGGAATCGGTGCATTATTTCAACCATAAATTGTTTAATTACCACATTAGGATGTGCTGAACGAAGTAAAGCACATCTGTCGCGAACGATTGCGCCACGTTCCTTGGCACATCCTATAGCTTTACGTTTCATCTAGGCTACCTCGCTACATTTAATGACTTGGCCTTATTCTCACTCTTGCTGGCAGTATGAAATTATTTCGTTGTCTGAAATTCCGTCTTTACTCGTAAGTTGGTAATGGCGTTCATCAACAACAGAAAGCCTAAAAACTTCCCCATCATCCTCTACTGCTAGCTCAAGTATTGCCAAGTCATACTCAGATAAAAATTGAAGAGCCATAGGTTTACATAATGCATTCGGATAACGTTGTTTGCAAAACTCAATGTCCTGCATTACCTGAACAATTCCAAACCTATCGCCAGGTGATTTTGCTTGGCACGGGATCACGTAATGAGCTCCTTTTTTGCTAACCCCAAGGTAAATTTCATCGATTTCAATTTGCCCTATATCTTTTACTGTGGTTCGTAAGTGATTTTGTATCGAATAACAGGTAAGTCCAGAAAATACATCAACCATTCTGTTATAACGAACTTTTGCCAATAAGGCTTGCTCATCAGTTCCTGGTGCATATTTCTTAACGATTTCTGGGGTAGCATCTGGAATCTTTACTCTTTGTCTATTATTTGAAGGAGCAATCTTTGCTGGAGAGGCTAATCTAAATTCATAAAGGCCAACCCCAGAACCAATAATTATCCACTCGGAATTTTCTGGCGCAGTTTTCTTTATCAGATCAGAGAGTTCTTTTCTAAACCTAAACGAATACGGAATATCGCCAAGATTTTTTATTCTGTCAATTCCAAGGGAGTCGCAAGCACTAGCCAATTCTTCTCTATTGAAACGGACACGTGTTGCTCCAGAAACATAATTGTTCTGAAAAATAAACTCGATGATTTCGTCGTATTTTGCCATTTCTTGCCTTAAGCTAAACGCTTTCTTTTTGGAATCACATCATCGGCGATTCCCCAGTATTCCGAAGCCTGTGACATGTTATAGCTCAATAGAGCTTCAGGCATTTTTTCTAAAACCTTACAATTCAATTTTGTAGTATTTATTCCAAGTGCATCAATCACAGAAGAACCTAACTCCTTTGAAAGCAAAGGAATAACAGCATTGCCTATTTCACGAAATCCATGCCAAATGGTCTTATGAAATTGAAACCAATCTGGAAACGTGTGTAATCTGGCTGCTTCTCGGACAGTAATACATCTTGGTATTGAGTAATGTATCGGCCTCGGTGCGGTGTATGCACCTTTGTCGCTATTAGTTCCGGCACGGAGTGTATTGCATAGGCCATTAGCCGATAATTTTAAGAATCGGCTTTTCGGCTCAACTGTTCCAGGCTCCACTTTAGAAAATCTATCGATTGAAACTTGAGTGTGAACCGAAGCAACATGGCCATAAACAAGCCCTGCAACAGTGCGTTTATGGCAAAGTGCAAATATAGAATGTGGTTGAATTGAATATTTTTCTCTTTTGCCTAGATAATCAAGATTAGCTATAGGTATGCCGCTATCAATCTCGGTGAAAGGATCAATTTTCTCTAAATCTGATATTGATTCGGAAACAGTGGTAAGTGGAGATATTTTTTCAGAAAACAAATCGCTATTTATACTTGAAACATTCCCGCAAAATGATTCTGGATATTTAGCGGGAGAAACATCGGAACGGCTACCTATGAGAATAAGGCGTTTGCGTTTCTGCGGTGCCCCATACTCACTTGCATCCAATATCCTAACTGGCTTTTGTACGTTATAGCCAATTGATTCAAATTCTCTAATTAGCTCTTCCAGAAATTGGCGATGTTCACCCGTTGCAATTCCAGGAACATTTTCAAACAAGAAATATTTAGGCCTGATTTCTGATATTATTCGCAAGTATTCGAAAACTAAAGAATTTCGTGGGTCGTCAATCTGTCGTTTTCCAATATGAGAAAATCCTTGACAAGGTGGGCCTCCAGCTATTAAATCCACATCAGTTTTGTAGCCTTTAGATTTCAATGCATAGAGAATTTCCGAGCTTTTTACTTGAGATATGTCTCTACATATCGTGTTGCAATAGGGAAAGTTAAAATGATGCACAATAGAATGGACAGCATCAAATTCTACAGCTATAGCAACATCAAAGCCTGCCGCCTCCAAACCGAGAGACATCCCGCCGCAACCAGCGAACAAATCAATTGCTATTGGTCTTTCTGTCACTGTTAAATTGAACATTGATTGAACCTGTGAGATGAACCAAATGTAGGATTTGCCGATATACGAAGCGCATTTATCGCGTGATGAGTCATCAAAACTTCCCGTAATAACCTTCTTTCAACGCATCAAACAAATTCGCAGCACTATGAGTCTCCCCATCATATTCAATTTCTTCATTGCCCTTAAACTCTACCACGCTGCCATCTTCCAGGGTGAACTGGTAAGTGGTGTTTTCCAGATCCTTATCCTTAACCAGTACGCCCTGGAACACTTCAGGATTAAAGCGGAACGTGGTGCAGCCTTTTAAGCCTTTGTCGTAGGCGTATTCATAGATGGATTTGAAATCTTCGTAGGGGTAGTCGGTCGGCACGTTGGCGGTTTTGGAGATGGACGAATCAATCCAAATCTGCGCCGCCGCCTGGATGTCCACATGCTGTTTGGGGGTGACATCTTCGGCGGAAATAAAGCAGTCCGGCAGTTGTTGTTCAGGCTTGTCGCTGTAAGGCATGGCGTTGTGGTTGACCAATTCCCGGTAGGCCAGTAATTCAAAGGAGAAAACATCGATTTTTTCTTTGGATTTTTTGCCCGCACGGATGACATTACGTGAATAATGATGGGCAAAGCTGGGTTCGATGCCGTTGCTGGCGTTATTGGCAAGGGACAGGGAAATGGTGCCCGTGGGTGCAATGGAGCTGTGATGGGTGAAACGAGCGCCAGTTTCCATCAGTTCGGCAACCAGTTCCGGCTCAATTTTGGCCACTTGCTGCATGTAGCGGCTGTATTTGGCATGAAGAATTTTTCCTGCTACTTGGTCGCCGACCTTATACCCATCCGCCGCCATTTCCGGGCGTTTACGCAGCATTTCGCCAGTCACCGTGAACATTTGTTCCATAATCGGCGCAGAACCTTTTTCTTTGGCGAGCGCCAAGGCGGCTTTCCAGCCTTCTATGGACATGACTTTGGTGACTTCTTCGGTAAATTTTACGGAGGCATCATCACCGTATTTCATCCCCAGCATAGTCACGGTCGAGCCTAAGCCCAGATAACCCATGCCGTGACGGCGTTTGCTGATAATTTCGTCGCGTTGTTTTTGCAGAGGCAAGCCGTTAATTTCAACAACATTATCCAACATGCGGGTAAAAATTCGGATGGTTTTGCGGTAGGTTTCCCAATCAAACTGGGCATCAGCCGTAAACGGTTTTTTGATGAAGCGGGTAAGATTGACCGAACCCAGCAAACAACTACCATAAGGCGGTAAAGGCTGTTCCCCGCAGTTGTGGGCATGTAAGCCATTGGCATCGAAAGTGTTGATGCCTGGAACTTTGATGTCAAAGACATACTCACAGCCGTCAGGCATGATTGATGCGACGGTGGCGACAAAGCGTTCCCGGTTTAATAAGCGCGTATAATTTTTCAATGCGAACTTAAGCTGTGAAGCCTTATGGCTATCGGTAAAGCCGATAACTTCGTCAAAAACAGCAAGGTTGTCACCGCTGATAACGAGCTCATGCTGCGGGGAGATTCTGTAATCTGCCAGTTCGCCGTTGCTATCAGGCAATTTAGCTATGCCAGCCGGACGGCGGTTGCAGTAGATGGTTGACATGATACCTAAGCGAAGCAACATGCGCTGCACAGCTTCCAGACGAGGAAGATCCGATTGCGCCAACCGGACACTAACGCCCTTGCTTTGACTTCCCTGAACCGAGCCGTCGGCATCGAAAAAGCCCTGCAAAAAACCTTTGTAAAAATCGCTAGAAGCCGTTTCCATCTGGCTGGTTATCAGTTTGTTACCAGGCGACATGCCTAATTCTTCAGCTAGGGATTTCAGTCCGGCAAAACTGAGCCGGAATTCATTTCTGTCCGTGATTTCAGACCAGCCTTTAAAGTCGCTACGGGTTGTAAATTCTGCGGTTGCTGCAAGCACTTTGCCCATAATGGCTTCGATACCCACATTTAGCGTATTAGTGCCACCATTGCTGGCTTTTGCCGTTTTCCAAACAGACAATACCGCTTTATCTTCTTTTAGTGTACCGTCCCCTATTAACAAGCCCATCAGATAGCCCTGGTTTTCACTGTATTGGCCTACCCATTGGTTATGTGAACGATGATTGTTCATCAACACCTGATCGCCTGGGGTCAGGAGACCTGCTTCGCACCATTCGGTTTCAACCTGATAGCGACTCAGGTTCGTTACTTTACGGACTTGGTGATCGACGGTCAGCCGCAAACTAAAACCTTCTTTTGCTGTTAACCTGAGAATGTCCTTGGTCGCAGTCCTAAAAAAGCCTTCAAGTCCGGATTTATGCGGCTGACCATCCACCAACACGTCTATCTGTTGCCCCAGAATCGAACCGACTTGCCTTGGCCCTTGTACTGTTTGAACCCAAGTGTCTGCGGTTACGCACGGATTGGTGGCGCGGATGTTCTCGCAAAACCAGTTGTTGTTCATTTCGTTGACCTTATCGATCAGGATAAAGCCCGGCTCGGCGTAGTCGTAAGTGGAACTCATGATGATGTCCCACAAGCGACGGGCTGGCATGGTTTTGGCGATTTTACAGGCGACCAGGCCAGCATCATTCACGACATAGCCTACTTTAACCGGAAATTCGCGCCAGACAATGTGTTCGCTATTGCTTAAATCCAGTTGGTCAATCTTGGCTTCTTTTTCTGTGACGGGGAATGAGAACGACCAGGGCTGGTTGTTCTTGACCGCTTCAACAAACTCGGTGGTGATGAGCAAGGACAGGTTAAACTGCCGTAAGCGGCCATTCTCGCGTTTGGCGCGGATAAATTCCACCACATCAGGATGGGCAATATCAAACGTTGCCATTTGTGCGCCACGCCTACCGCCAGCGGAGGACACGGTAAAACACATCTTGTCATAGATATCCATGAACGATAAGGGGCCGGAAGTATAAGCCCCTGCGCCGGACACATAAGCGTCTTTAGGGCGTAAGGTGGAGAATTCATAACCGATTCCACAACCTGCTTTTAAGGTTAAGCCTGCCTCATGGACTTTACCCAAAATATCATCCATCGAATCGACTATCGTGCCGGATACGGTACAGTTGATGGTCGAGGTGGCGGGCTTATGTTCCAGCGCACCGGCATTGGAGATAATGCGACCGGCCGGGATAACGCCTTGCCTTAGCGCCCATAGAAAATCCTTGTAACACTTCTCCTGCTGCGCCTTACCTTCTTCTACGCCAGATAAGGCTTTGGCAACGCGCTGATAGGTTTCGTCAATGTTTGCATCCAATGCCACCCCGTCTTTGGATTTTAAACGGTATTTGGTATCCCAAATATCCATCGAGGCATCTTGAAAGGGTATTTCGGTGACATTGTTGACGATAACATGGAGTTGTGCTGGCATGGATGATCTCCCCGGTTGTGAGTGTTATAAGGTATTGGGACGCTTATGTTTTGTATATCTGCCGACTAGACGATATTTTTGGTATCCCCTGAGCTTTACTGTTTACCTAAAACCCTTAGTAAAACAAGCAATAACGGAATATGCTTAAGACAGCTTGTTACGATATATTGTGTTTATGTGAAATATTAACACAATATATAGTGTTTGTGTGGAATTATTTGTTTTTTAGAGGAGATTATTGTGAGGCTTATAAAAACTGGTTTTTGTTCAGGTATTTACTGAGTTTTAGTAGTTATTGATGTATGAATGCTTTCAATAATCAGCCAATACAGCACTGCTTAATCCACCAAAAATCCCCCACTCTGATGCTGCCACATGGCGTAGTATTTACCTTGTTTATCCAGCAATTGTTGATGTGTGCCTTCTTCTATAATTTTTCCGTATTCCAATACCACAATGCGATCCATTTTTAGTATGGTGGAAAGTCTATGAGCGATCACGATGGCGGTTTTATCTTTGATGAGGTTGAAAATGGCGACTTGGATTTGCTGTTCGGTGAGCGAATCTAAAGCACTGGTCGCTTCATCCAGCACCACGATGGGCGCATCTTCCAAGAAAGCCCTGGCAATAGCGATGCGCTGCTTTTCCCCACCGGAGAGCTTGACCCCGCGCTCACCCACCATCGTGTCGAATTTTTCAGGAAGGTCATCAATAAAATCAAAGCTGCATGATTTTTTTGCCACCTCAATAAGCTCGGCATCGGAGATATCCGCACCCAGTGCGATATTGTCCCGTACGGAACGATGGAATAAATCCGGCTGCTGCGGAACCATGGAAATTTGCCGCCTTAACGATTCAAGGGTAAAAGATTTGGCATCAACCCCATCATAGGTAACTTGGCCTTGTTGGGGATCAAGAAACCGGAACAGCAGTTTGGTTAAAGTCGATTTTCCTGAGCCAGATTGCCCGACCAGGGCGATTTTTTCACCGGCTTTAATGTCCAGATTAAAGTTTTCAAACAGCCGGGTTTGCAATGGGTTAGATACATTGTACGTAAACCCAAGATTGCCCAATCGAATGGCACCTTGGCTTATCGTGATAGGTGTAGCATCGGGCGCATCCCGTTCCAAATCGTCCCGACGAAATATTCCCGCCATTTCAGCGGCATCGGCGAGAGCGGTGAAAAAATTCCTGAAATTACGGCCAAATTCCCATAAGCGCTGAATCAGCATTATCATGATGGATTGGAATAAGACAAACTCGCCCACTTCAAAATGACCTGCTTTCCATTTCTCTATCATCAGATAGATAAGCAGTAGCTCCATGCCGAAAGTCAACACCCCTTGTACGGCAAAGGAGATAAAGGTCATCAGCCAAGCGATTTTTTTCCTGCGATAAACCTCGTTGGACGCATTATTAACCCGATTTTGTTCGTTATTTTCCAGCGCAAAAGTCTTCACGATGAAAATATTGCTGATGGCATCTGAAACAACGCCGCCGACTTTGCTGTCACCTTCTGCGACGGCCTTATCAAAGCGCATTTTCCACATTGAAAAACCAATATTCCAGGTGATGAGCAGGGCAACCCAGGCGAGAAAGTACAGGGCAAACTGGCGTTGATGCTGGTAGAAAATGCTGAATGAAATGGAAACCGCCAGCAGGTTCATATAAAACTGGAACAGAAACCAGTCCATAATGATTTCAAAAGAACGTGAGAAACGGTTGGCTTGCTTGATTAGGCTGCCCGAAAAATTATTCTCAAAAAAAGTGGTTTTCTGCTTTTTCAGCACATCGAAGCAGCGTTTTTCCAGGAGATTAACGCCGCCACCATCTAAAGGTACGATCGCCAATTCAAGAAATCGCCATGAAACCCAGATGCCGGCAAAGACTAGGCCAAGTTGCTTTAGATTGTCTGTTAAGGAAGTTAATGTCGCCTCAGAATAAGGTGCGGCAAGGCCGTTAGCGATATTTTTATAATACGTAGGCGCTAACAA
>Ga0302321_100000340_pt1 | contig 41162 bp, 42 predicted proteins | sample Fen_T0_1_FD_202505 | JGI IMG/M metagenome (GOLD analysis project Ga0302321, IMG submission 202505) | Peat permafrost microbial communities from Stordalen Mire near Abisko, Sweden - Fen_T0_1 | ecosystem: Environmental > Terrestrial > Soil > Wetlands > Permafrost | place: Sweden: Abisko... | reverse complement strand
AAAGCTATTGGTTGAAAATACCGAAGTGCTTTTTCACTGGCAAATATATCGTAAACCAAAAGGAAAACCATCACTGCCAAGAGCGAAAACTCTTCTTTCATTTGTAAAAAACTACTGTAATCCATATTTTTGTCTTTAGTCTACAGTCTCTTGTCTCCAGTCAACTGTCTTATGTGAATTTATTTTTTATAAACTTGGTTCAAGTCCCCTTTAGGGGATTTAGGGGTCTTTACTTAGCTAATTGTGTAATTACCGGCATCACACTATCGCTGATCATGCTCGAAATCCAGAATGGAGCAGACCCAACTGCGAAAATAGCTACAATAAGTGTTACTACCGAAAGGCGTTCGTACCATGTAGCAGGATCTAAATGTTCATGATGTTTGTCTTGAACAGCACCGTATAAAATTTTACCAACCACACGTAAAATGTACACTGCTGTAATTACAATTGAAGTACACGCTACGATAGTCAATACACGGTGGAAAGTATCTGTTTCCTGGAATGAACCAACAAAAATCGTCATTTCAGCAACGAAACCACTTAAGCTAGGTAAACCCAATGAAGCCAAACCGGCAATAACGTAACTCACACCAAAGAATGGAATAATTTTCATTAACCCACCCATCTCGGTGATAAGACGTGTATGTGTTCTTCCGTAAATCATACCAATCAAAGCAAAGAAAAGTGCTGTCATCAAACCGTGAGATAACATTTGCATTACTGCACCTGTCATAGCTGTTTGGTTCAACATTAAAATTGCAAAGAGTACCAATCCACAGTGACTTACTGAAGAATAAGCATTGATATATTTCAAGTCGGTTTGAACAATGGCAGAGAAAGCACCGTAAACTACACTAATACCGGTAAGGATAAGGAAAATCCATGATAATTCGTGAGCTGCTTGTGGCATTAAATAAATAGCAACACGGAAACAACCGTAACCACCTAATTTCATCAATACTCCGGCGTGAAGCATAGATACTGCAGTAGGGGCAGAGGCATGACCATCAGGAGACCATGTATGGAAAGGGAACATAGCACCAAGTACACCAAATCCCATAAACGTCAGTGGAAAGAGATAGTATTGTGCCTGAATAGGAATGTTTGTTTTACATATTTCTAAAATATTCATACTTGTAGCCCCCGATTGGTAGTAAATACCCAGGATTCCCACAAGTAAAAGAGCCGAACCACCCATAAGCATAAGGGTCAGTTTCATAGCACCGTATTCTTTTTTACCGCTACCCCAAACACCAATAAGCAAATACATTGGAATCAGAGCTATTTCGTAGTACATAAACATGGTGAACAAATCCGTAGAGATAAAGAAACCATATACCCCGATAGATAAAAGGCTGTACCACAAGAAAAATTCTTTTGGTAGCGGATCAATTTTCCATGAAGCAAATACACCTGTGAAAACAATGATAGACGAAAGTAACAACATGGCTACCGAAATTCCGTCTATACCAACGGAATAGTGAATATTGAACGGAGCATACCAAACGGTGTCAGCTGTAAAAAGCATCGTGGCCAAATTACCTGCTGCACGCTCAGTAAGATACATATAGGTTACTGCGGCTGACATGATTACTAAAAGAATAGCTCCTGTAGCCATGACAAACTGGATTTGCTTCCTGTTTTTGGAAACAAATAAGCCCATCATCATTAAAGCTGGTATGAGAACGAATAAGGATAAAAAGTTCATATCTGAATATTTAATAAATCGTTGAACTGTTGAATTTTGTTAAGTAATCTGAGTTATCTACTCGTTTAATGAATAAAGTAAACCAATGCTGCAATAAAAAGTGTTCCTAATAAGAATACATAGGCGTATTGTTGTACCTGACCCGATTGGAAACTTTTAATTCTTGATGAAGTCCATTGTGTAACCCCACCAAAACCATCCATGGTAGCATCGATAACGTGACGGTCGAACCAGGCGATGGGCGTTGATATCAAATTGAAAATAATTTTCTTAGTGATAAAAATATATACTTCATCAACATAGAAACGATGACTTGCAGCTTTGTGCAATCCAGCAAAAGTAGTAGCCAGTTTCTTTGGAACTTCACTTTCTTTACGATACAAGATAGTTGCTAAAGTAATAGATAGGATTGCTACAACAACACTTGTGATGGCTACAGATGGTTCCAAATGAATATGATAATCCATTCTGTCGCTGCTTACGAATTCTCCAAAATGAGGTAACCCAGGTATGCAGTGAACTAGTCCAACAACTATTGTTATGCCTGCTAAGAAAACCAATGGGAAGGCCATTGCAAAAGGTGATTCGTGTGGAGTATGAGCATGTTTGTGTTCTTTACCCCAGAATATATTGAAATATAGACGGAACATATAAAATGCAGTCAAACCGGCAATGAAAGTCATCACTCCTCCCATGTATGGGCTGAATTCATAGCAAGCCGAAAGAATTTCGTCCTTACTGAAGAATCCTGAGAATGGAGGGATACCTGCAATAGCCAAACATGCAATAAGGAATGTCCAGTTGGTGATAGGCATATATTTGCGAAGTCCGCCCATATGATTCATTTCATTGCTATGTACAGCATGAATAACCGAACCGGCTCCAAGGAACAACAAGGCTTTGAACATGGCATGAGTAAACAAGTGGAACATAGAAGCCATATAGCCAAGTCCTTCGTGACTACCGTAACCCGATACTCCAAGTGCCACCATCATGAAACCAATTTGAGAAATGGTTGAGAACGCCAATACGCGTTTAATATCTGTTTGAACACAAGCAATTACTGCTGCAAAAAGTGAAGTAAATGCACCTACGTAAGCAATTCCATGTAAAACATCAGGCGCGTAAACTTCGTAAACCGGAAATAGACGAGCAACCAAGTAAACACCTGCCACAACCATAGTCGCAGCATGGATCAATGCCGAGACCGGAGTAGGACCTTCCATTGCATCCGGTAACCAAATATGTAAAGGGAACATGGCCGATTTACCTGCACCTCCGATAAAAATTAGACCCATTGCCCAACTCATTACCGAAAGACCCATAAATGATACGCCTGTTGTACTGGCAAAAACACTTGCATTGCCCGAAGTCAGAACACCGAAATCGAACGTTTTAGTGTAGAAAGAAAGGAACAAAATACCTACCAGGAAGCCTAAATCGGCAAAACGGGTAACAATAAATGCTTTTTTGGAAGCTGCTACTGCCGAAGGCTTTGTGTAATAAAATCCGATTAATAAGTAAGATGAAACACCTACTAATTCCCAGAAGAGATACATTTGAAAGATATTAGTAGCTACTACCAATCCTAACATTGAAAAAGTGAAGAGAGAAAGGAACGCATAGTAACGTTGAAATCCTTTTTCGCCATGCATGTAGCTCAAACTGTAGATGTTTACCATCAACGAAACCGTGGTAATTACCACCAACATCATCACTGAAATCGGGTCAAGTAAAATACCCAGGTCAATGTGTAGATACTGAGTGAAACGAATCCATTCTACATGCATTGGAATCAATTTTTCGTAAACACCATTGATTTTGTGGAACGAAAAATATTCGAAAGCTGTGATATACGAAAGTAGGGTGATAATACCCAAAACAGTAGCTCCGATAATTCCGGCAACTTGCGGCTTCCATTTCGAATCCATTAATCCCAAAACAATGAAACTAATGAGGGGAAGTAAAACTATTAATAATGTATATTGCATATTCTCTAATTATAAATTGTGAATTATTAATTATCAATTAATAAAACTATTCTTTCATCTCGTCCAATTCACCTACTTCAACGCTGGTCAAATTACGGTAAATGTTGATAATAATGGCAATTGCTACGGCTGTTTCACAAGCTGCAATCGCAATGGCAAAAAGCGTGAAGAAGAAACCTTCCATTTGCCCCGGATACAGGTAGCGATTGAAAACTACGAAGTTGATGTCTGCAGCATTTAGCATTAATTCTATTGATACTAAAATCATCAGTAAGCTTTTTCGTGACAAAAAGCCATACACTCCAGCAAAAAACATAATTAGACTTACACCTAAGTACGCTTCCATTGGCACTGGATTTGAAAAAAAGTTTATAAATAAATCACCCATATATTTTTAGTTGATAGTTATTAGTTGGCAGTTGACAGCAGTCAACTCGTTTACTTTTCTACTTGTTTACTAGTTTTTATCGTTTACGTGCAATCATAATAGCACCCACAATACAAGCCAACAGCAATACACTGATAAACTCGAATGGAAGCAGGTATTGGTATTTATCTGTTCCCATCAGGGTAAGTCCAATGTCCTGGATTTTTTGTTCGGCAGGTGTTACAAGTGTATACATTTTGTTCACATTCCAGTAAATGATGTGTCCACAGAATGCCAAACCTGCCAGCGAAGTGATACCTGCTGCGATGCGTCGGTCTTTACGTTCCGTTTTTACGTTTTCACCCGGACGGTTGGTAAGAAGGATAGCGAAAATGAACAACACCATTACCCCACCAGCATATACTGCTATTTGAACGGCGAAGAGATAATGATACCCTAACAATAAATACAATCCTGCAGTGCCCAATAATACGAAGAGTAAATAGGTTGCTGAACGAATAATACGTTTTGAAGTAACTGCCAGTACAGAGAAAACAGCAATCATTGCCGCTAAAATGAAAAATATGATTTGTTGTGCCATAGACCCCAAGCCCCTGAAGGGGATGTTGATTAGTTAGAATTATAAAATAATATATGATACAGAGATTGAACTCTTATTCCCCTTTAGGGGTTAGGGGTTCTTTCTTTTTATCTCTCAATTTCGATCCTTCGTGATTCAATGTTTGAACCAGTTTGCTACGGGTAAATACTGCATTTTCAAACTGGTTATTGAATTTGATGGCATCCGAAGGGCAAGTGATTACACAAAGATTACAGAAGGTACACATACCCAAATCCCAGGTGTATGTATCAAGAATCTTTTTCTTTTTGCCATCTTCTGTTTCAATCATTTTTGAAAGAACCGAAATAGTGCCGTTAGGACAATTCATTTGGCAAATACCACAAGCTGTACAAGCGTGCTCGTTATTCTCGTCATGTGGCATGGTCAATTCGCAACGAAAGCGATCCGATATAACCAGTGTATCTCGATTTTCAGGATATTGCTGTGTCACTTTTTTAGTCCACAACTCTTTCCAGGTAACGCTCATTCCGAAGAGCAATGACTTGATACCAGTGAATAAACCTTTAAAATATTTTAATATTGAATTCATATTTTATATTTAATCTAATAACCCCTAACCCCTAAAGGGGAACTGAGCTACTATTGTTTGTCTTTTTATTATTAGATTGTTATTTTCAATCTATTCTTAAGTTTGTAAATTGAAACCCCAAAATCCGTACTATTATAGTTCCCCTTTAGGGGTTAGGGGTCAGTCTTAGAATAAACTTGGAAATAAATCGGTCAATGTTAGTCCGGATAAAACAAGTATGACCATCACCAGAATGTTTACCAGATTAATTGGCAACAGATATTTCCATTCGAGATTCAACAATTGGTCGATACGTAAACGTGGGAATGACCAACGAACCCACAAACTAAGGAAGACCAATACTGCTGTTTTTCCGAAGAACCAGGCATATGAAGGAATATACCACATGATTTGGTTGAAAGCGTCTAGACCATGAATTTGAATTGGCATCCAACCGCCCAAAAATACTGTAGTGGCAATAGAAGCAATGATAAACATGTTTAAGTATTCAGCCAGGTAAAAGAATCCAAATTGAAGACCTGAGTATTCGGTGTGATAACCTGCTGTTAATTCCGATTCTGCTTCCGGTAAATCGAAAGGTCCACGGTTTGTTTCGGCATGTCCTGAAATCAGATAGATAACAAATGCTACAATCGAAGAAATATGACCGTTGAAAATGTTCCAGCAAAATTCTTGTTTAGCAATCATTTCCGAAAATGACATTGTACCTGTTAGAACAACGATGGTCATTAATGCAAAACCGGCAGATAATTCGTAGCTTACAAACTGAGCTCCACTTCGCATGGCACCAATCATTGAATATTTATTATTACTCGACCATCCGGCCAAAAGTACACCAATAATACCAAGTGAAGATACCGCAGTAACGTAAAGTACGCCAATGTTGAAATCAACTGCATGCAACATTTTTCCAAAAGGAATAGCTCCAAAAGTAAGCATCGAAGCCACAATCATAAAGAATGGCGCTGCGTAGAAAAGGAACTTATCAACATTGTTGATATGAATAATCTCTTTTAATAAGATTTTGATCATATCGGCAACACTTTGGAAAATACCGTATTTACCTACACGATTCGGACCAAAACGCGCTTGAAAAAAAGCTGTAATTTTACGTTCGGCATAAATAAGAATCAACGCAATTACTGCATAAGCAGTCAAAAAGGCAACGGCCACAATAACAAACTCGATTAAATTTGCCCAAACTTCAGGCATATTAGCTTTAAGAGTTGTGTCTAACCAGCCTAAGAGCTTTGTAAATTCTAATGGTTGTGAATAATTTGACAACATATATTTTGTTTTCTAATGTCACCGACTTCCAGTTTAGTGTAATCGGCCTTGATTTTATATAGTTTTCTGTTCTGAAATCTTTCGTTCTTAGCCTTGGGGCTGATAAGTGTTTATCTGTCGATATCCGGAATTACGTAGTCCATAGAACCACCAATACCAATAAAGTCGGATATTTTTTCGTTTTTACAAATCAGCGGCATTGCCGAAACTAACGCCATTGAAGGTGAACGGAATTTCATGCGGTAAGGTGTTTTGTCACCACGGCTTTCGATATAGACTCCAAATTCACCTCTACATGCTTCAATACGTTGGAAGTATTCGCCTTCGGGAAGTTTGATAATTGCTTTTGTTTTAGCAAGTACTTCGCCTTCAGGAATATTGTCAATCAATTGTTCGATGATATGCAATGACTCTTCAATTTCATCCAAACGGTTCATGTAACGGGCATACGAATCACCTTCGGTGCGGATTACTTCTTTGAAGTCAACTTTGCTGTACATTGAATAAGGTTGGTGTTTACGAATATCGCACGACCAGCCTGAACCACGTCCGGCAGGACCGGTTACAGCATACGAGATAGCGTCTTCTTTCGACATTACTCCAATACCAACCATACGTCCCAATGCAATTACGTTGTGTGAGAAGAAACGGTCGTACTCAACCAGTTTCTCACGCATGTAAGGAATAAATGATTTTACATCTTTTTGGAAATCAGCATAAATGTCGAACATTACACCACCAATCACATTTTGATTGATAATTAAACGTCCACCACATGTTTTTTCGAAAATGTGCAGAATGATTTCACGTTCACGCATTCCGTAGATAAAGGCAGTTGTTGCACCCAAATCGTTGGTCTGACAAGCCCATGCCAACAAGTGAGAGTCGATACGATTCAACTCGTCCATGATGGTACGGATATATTGTGCGCGTTCAGGAACTTCAATTTCGACAGCTTTTTCAACACACATACACAATGCATGGCGATTGATATTTGCCGAAAGATAATCCAAACGATCGGTGAAGTGAAGTATTTGTGGGTAGGTGAGATTTTCGCTCAGTTTTTCAATTCCACGGTGAATATATCCACTGTGAACATCGATTTTCTTTACTATTTCACCGTCTAATGCTGTGCGGAAGTGCATCACGCCGTGAGTAGATGGGTGTTGAGGTCCGATATTGATAATGTAATCATCTTCGGCAAATATATTTACAGTCTCTTCCACTAACTTGCCATCAACTTCCATGATGCGTGGTGCAATGTCAATTATATCTTTACTTTCCAACGATAGTTCGTTCAACTCCGGATTAGCATCGTAATCTTTACGCAATGGATAACCTACCCAGTCGCTGTTCAGGAAGAACTTACGCATATCAGGATTGTTGATAAATCGGATACCCAACAAGGCATAAACTTCGCGCTCGTTGAAATGCGCTGTTTCGAATAAATCGGTAACTGTGTACAACAAAGGATTTTCTCTGTCAGCAGTTCCTGTTTTCAAAACGATTTCTTTCGAAAGGTCTGTTGACGAAGCAAGTAGGTAAATAACACCCAGTTTTTCGCCCCAATCCATTCCAATCAATTTTACCAACATATCAAAAGGCAATGCGGTGTTGTCGCGCAATGCTTTAGCTAATTGGTGCAGTTTGTTTGGTTCTACTGTAACCGTAAGAATTTTTTTATCCTCAATTACGGCTTCAGGTACAGTATTTAGAATTACCTTTTTTATGTTTTCCATTTCTTTTATAAATGTGACCCCTAGCCCCTGAAGGGGGACTAGATTTGTTTCTTTAAGCATTACCTCATAGCCCTTAAAAGAGATACGAGATTATAATTAAATATTATATTTATTTTTATAATATATTGCAAAATAGAATGATACTCTTTATCCCCCTTTAGGGGTTAGGGGTAGTCTTATCTTTTTTTATTCCCTAAGAATTTTTCCAATTTAATTTTGCGTTGCAATTGCATCAAGCCGTAAAATAGCGACTCAGGGCGGGGAGGGCAACCGGGAATATAAACATCAACCGGAATAATTTGATCAACACCATTTACCACGTGGTATGAGTTTACAAACGGACCACCCGAAATAGCACATGCACCCATAGCAATTACATACTTCGGCTCAGCCATTTGGTCGTAAACACGTTTAATAAGTGGAGCCATTTTATGAACCATTGTTCCGGCCACAATCATTAAATCAGCTTGACGTGGACTGTTACGGGTAACTTCCATACCAAAACGCGAAATATCGTGGTGAGCAGCAGCGGTTGACATAAATTCAATACCACAACAGCTGGTAGCATAAATTAACGGCCATATAGAATTAGAACGTCCCCAATTGATCATGTCGTCTAACTTACTTAGAACAACATTGACGCCGTTGGCTTCGAGTTCTTTCACATAATTTTCAAGGTATTCATTGTCGTTAAATTCAGACGACGGAATTCCTTTTATATCGATATTTTTTACATCCATTTCAATACTCCTTTCTTCCAGGCATAGGCTAGACCTAAACCAAGAATAACTATGAAAAATACAATACTATACAATCCCTGAATTCCTAAATTGCGAACAACGGTAGCCCAAGGAAATAAAAAAATAGCTTCCACATCAAACATCAAATAGAGGATAGCATAAAGATAGTACCCTACCTTAAATTGCATCCATGATGTACCATGTGTTGGGATTCCACATTCGTATGGTTCACCTTTTTGAAGATTGAATGATGATGGTGCTAATAAAATAGCTATGCCTAAACCGGCAATAACCAACGTTAGTCCTGTTAGTAGAACTACTAGAAATAGCGATAAACTGCTCATATATAATGAATGAATTTAATTTGCCTAAAAAACGGTGCAAAGGAACAACTTTTTTTTCTAACTACAGACTTTCTTCGGGTTAAAATCCATTCAGAAGCCCGTTTGCGTATTTTTGTAATCTCGAGGTTGCAATTGATTTAATATAAAGAAAATCAAAGCACTATAATTTATTGTCTCAGATCGTGAAAACTCGTATTATGAAATATTATATTATATTAATGTTTTGGCGTGAACTTTTTGGAGAATCAGGTCGTGAAAAAAGCATTTTTAGTTCGTTAGAATGGGAGAATTTCCTCGAATTGAAAAGTTGACTCAAACGCTAATTGTTCGTAAATGATAGTTGTTTTTTAGTTCAGTTTCCGATGATTTATCTAGCTATACGGTGACGAGTAGGTCTATCAACAGAATACCATTTAAGTGACTTGAAAATCCGTCTCCGACGGTTTTAGAATCTGTCTCCGATGATTTTTGAAATGGTTTCCTATGGTTTTTGAAACGGTCTCTTACGGTTTTAAAAATGCTTTCCTATGGTTTTAAAAATGGTCTCCTATGGTTTTGCCATATGAATTAAACGATTTAGTTTTCGACTTGACATTATATATAATAGGTAAGTTTTGTTAGCAGAAATTTTCAAATAGCCTATGTTTGAAATGTCTAATAAAGCTTGACGAAAAACGAAGAGAGCAATCTTTTAGGGTTGCTCTCTTCGTTTGTTTTCTTTTTTTTAATTAGTCGTTTCCTCCTCTGAAACCACCTCTAAAACCACCACCATCACCTCCTCTGTCTCTAGGGTGATCTCCTCCCGGAGGGCCAAATCGTTCCATAGGATTTGTTTCGGCAGGATTGTTTTTTGATCCGGCAAATTTGTTGATTTTCATTGTAAAGCTCAACATAAAGTAGGAGGTAAGCGTGTTGTACTTATTGAATGAAATACTGTTGTCGCCAATTGTTTGACGGATATTAAGTTGTTGGTGAAGGATATCATATACTTTCAGTGCAATCACACCTTTACTTTTGAAAACCGTTTTGTCAATCGTAGCATTCCATATTAATTGATTTTGATCAAAATTACCATAACCTTGTCGCTTGGTATAGTTTAAATCTGTTCCTATATTAATACTGTACGGTAAATGTGCAACGACGTTACCTGCACCTGTCCAATCGTAAATTTCTGTTGTCAACTTATTCAGGTTGTTTACAGAATTAGTGTATCTAACACCTCCTCTGATTCCAATTTCAAATACATCTTGTGTAAAGGTCAATGACAGGTTTTCACCCAAATTGTATGATGGAGTGTTACTCATATCACCTTTAACGAAATTGTTGACGTCAATTAATTCGTTATTCAGGCCTTTTGACGAATAACCAATTGATCTGCTGTATCCAGCAGATGTGGCTGTGTTGAATTGTAACCGTTTTTTGATAAGTGGAGTGTTGAACATTACATTACCAAACAAACTGAATGGCATTATGTCAGCGTTAACGGTTTGGCTGTATTGTTTCCCTGTATTATCGTATATACTATTTGTTACCAATGCATCTTTTGTAAAATTTGCATTTATGAAAGTGTTGAACGAAGAAAATGTTTGGTCGTTAAAGCTACTGTACATTACCCTTAATGATTGATTAAATGCCGGATTCAGATTAGGATTTCCAACTATCTCATTCATTAAGTTCGAATTATTTTTTACCGGTTGCATCTGGCTGATATCCGGTTGGTTTGTTTGTCCACGATAATCTATACGCGCAAATTTCTTTTTACCAAAATTATATTGTAGTCGAGCAGTTGGCGAAAAATTGAACACATTTCTTGTGATAGGCCTTGAAGTTCCATCATTATACAGTCGTGAGCTATAGGTTTGCGAAGGCTCGCCTCTCATTCCAAACATCAAGTTGTATTTTTTATCTATATAGCGATAATTCAACTCAAGTGATTCCTTATTGAATCTGTTGTTGTAATCGTTACTATATTCGCTATTAATCGTTGTGTAGTTTCCATTTGCATCCCCGTTGTATTGAATTTTGTCGGAAGTGCTATAACTATCGCTAAATGATACTGCAGTTTCCAGGAAGTTTTTTAAGTTCCAGAGTGGCTCTACAAATGACATGCGCATACTGACATTGTACTTGTTCGATTTATTAGTGGTTCGTTGATTGATAGTAGTGTCTGAAGCAGTCAGAAAGTTGTATTTGTATGAGGAATTAAAACTTTCATTGTCGCTTTGTGAAATGCCGGTTTGGAAGTTTGCAGTTAAGGTTCTTCCTTTTTTAGAGGCAAATTTATGATTGTAGATAATTCCCAATCCACCGTTAAGAGATGTTCCGTTGCCATCATTTATCGTTGTTCCTCTACTGGTGCTGACTGCTCCGCTAAGGTACGAGTAAGCTCTGTTGCTATCGGAATAGCTTTGATTGTAACTTAAATTAGGTTGGAAAATGATAGTGTTTAAACTGTCCAGTTTATATTCCAATTCCAGTCGCAGATTAGCCGAATAGTTTTCGTTGTGCGCAATGTTTTTTGAATTGTTTGTATTGTTCTCGTCCTTTAAAAAAGTGGTTTGATTACTTTCGTTTATAGTTTCGTTACTCGAATGGTTGAGTGAAGCATCGCCACCTATTTTTAATTTTTCGTTGATTAATGAACTGTTGTTCACTCCAATGTTTTGAGTGGTGTTGATACCACTACTGATTCCACCAAAGCCGCCACCGTTTCTCCCACGACTACTTCTTGAAGTATTTGCATTGTTTCCACCGCCGGTTAATGTGGTTTGTGTTTCGCCATCAATCATATTCAAAAACATATTACCATCATATCGTACTTTATCTTCTGTGTCCAGACCTGCACCACCGGTAATATTGCCAAAGGTACCTCTTTTACGGTTCGATTTGAAAGTAAGGTTGATAATCCTTTCGGTATCATTGTCTTCAAAACCTGTCAATAAAGCCATATCCGATTTTTGATCCAACACCTGAATTTTGTCAATCATTTCGGCAGGAATATTCTTAGTTGTCATTTCTATATCGTCACCAAAGAACTTTTTACCATTTACACGGATCTTCTTTATTTCTTCACCGTTTATTTTTATTTTGCCATCGGATGTAACTTCAGCTCCCGGCAACCGTTTTAATAAATCTTCTACTACAGCATTTTCGGTCGTTTTAAAAGCAGTAGCATTGTATTCCAATGTATCACCTTTTACAACCATCTGCGCAGCTGTACCTCTTACTTCCACCTCCTTTAACAAATGGGCGTTTTCTGATAACTGAATGCCTTTCATAATAAGGTCTTTTTGCGCTAATACAATATTCTTGTAATATTTTAAATAACCGATAGAGCTAACGGACAAAATATAATTTCCTGGTTTTACTTTGCTAAGCATAAAGCTACCTTTTAAATCGGTGTTACAACCCTGAACCAAAGTAGAGTCGGCTTGACGTAAAAGGCGAACTGTACCCAACTCAATGGGTTGTCCGTTTTTGGAGTCAAAGACTGTACTTTGAATACTGTGCTGTGCGTAAGCAGACAGGCTTAAGGAGAGGGCCAGAATGACTGTAAGTGAAAATTGCTTCATATAATTTAAAATTGAAATATATTTTTTGTGTTATTTTTAGATGTACAGAATATATTGACTTCTACTTGTGTAAAAGGTTTAATCAGTATCTCAAATTGAGTGAGATTTTGTTCTACTATTTAAAATTGTTTTCAGGCTCATTAAGAATAATGGATATGAAACTTCTGATCTAAATATTTTGAATCGTAACTTTTTAGAATTCTTTGAATTACAAAATATTTCTTTGAAAATTCGAAATTCTATGAACAATCCGCTCAAAATTTACATTGTATTGGTTGATATATATGCTCGGATTTCTTTTGAATATGTTCTAAATTTGAAATAATTTCAAATAAATACAGCAAAATACATAGTTTATCTATGTGAAATTAAAATTTTATTCTATATTTGCATCGAACATAAGGTGTGAAAGCTTTCAAATTCATCAACTTTTTTTGAACAAACTAACGCATGTTAGTTTTATAAAATGATTTACTGAATTGCAGATAGTCTTGTGTTCTTCTAACAATTAATCTATATTTACTAATACTAAATTGCAGTCAGAATGAGTGAACAAGAAGAAAAACCCAAAAAAAATTCAAGAAGAAAGTTCTTACAAGAATTAGGAATTGTAGGCATAGGTTCAGTTTTAGGGGGTTCTGCAATTTTAGCCGGTATTAATTACGATAAAAAAAAGACTGCCAGTCAACGCATTCGGGTACTTACTGCCGAAAACGAATTGCTGGAAATAGAAAAAAGCGACACCACAAAGGTAGCTAAAACAAAATACGAAAACCTTACATATCTGCAAAAACAAGGACGTGATGGACTTGCCGGTAAGAGATTTGTAATGGTAATCGACCTTTCCAAGTGCAGAAATGCCCGTAAATGTATGGCAGCATGTAATGCAGCTCATCATCTCCGTCCCGAACAGCACCATATCAACGTGCTCAAAATGGAAGAAACCGAAAATACTCCGGCATTTTACATGCCAAAACCTTGTCAGCATTGCGATAATCCACCTTGCGTAGCCGTTTGCCCTGTAGATGCTACCTTTAAACGTCCCGACGGAATTGTTTTGATTGATAACGAACGCTGCATTGGGTGTCGTTTTTGTATTGCTGCATGTCCATACAGTGCGCGTGTTTTCAACTGGGCAGAACCTCTGAATGCACAGGCTGATAAGGATCTTACGTATAACGTTGAGCTTAATGTTCCACAACGCAAAGGTACCATTAGTAAATGTTTATTCAGTGCCGACAGATTGCGTGAAGGCAAATTGCCATATTGCGTTGGAGCTTGTCCAAATGGAGTTTATTACTTTGGTGATGAAAATGAAGATGCAGTGACCAACGGTACTACAAAAGAAACTGTGCGTTTCAAAAAATTACTTGAAGATAATGGAGGCTATACATTGATGCCCGAACTTGGTACTCACCCAAGGGTTTATTATCTACCAGCTAAAGGAAAAGAATATCCATTCCAGGATAAAGATAAACCCGAAGCTTCAGAACACTTACACGGATAATACAGCCATTTTACAGCATAAATTCCATATTTATTCTTTGGCATTTGCATTCAATTGTGGATTATTAATTGAGAATTATTAATTGAAAGACATGTTAGGACAATCAACAACAGACAAAATTACATCCGATTTACTTCGACCAATCAGACTTACTAAAGGTTTTATGGCTTGGATGGGCTTTTTAGGTGTTTCATTAGTGGTGTGTTTAGGCGCATACGTTATACAATTAAAAGATGGTTTGGTTGTAACCGGCTTGGGCGATTACGTATCGTGGGGAATGTATATTTCCAACTTTGTGTTTTTTGTAGCCACCAGCCTCATCGGTATGTTGATAAGTGCTGTTTTGGGACTTTCGGGTGCTAAATGGGCTTCGCCGCTGGCCCGTATTGCAGAAATTATTGCCCTTGCATTTGCAGCTGTGGCCGGATTGGTTATTGTTTCGGATATGGGACATCCCGAACGATTGCTGAATGTCTTTATTCACGGTCGTATTCAATCGCCTATTTTGTGGGACGTTACAGTGGTAACTATTTATGTGTTGATTAGTGCGCTATTTTTATACATACCTCTTATTCCCGATTTAAAGATTTGTCACGATAAATTAGATAAATTACCTCCTTTTGCTCGTAATATTTATAAAGTATTGTCGCTCAATTGGACCGGATCGCATGAACAGGAAAAAATTGTAAAACAACTGACCCGTGCCATTGCTATTTTTATTATTCCTGTGGCGCTGGCTATTCACACGGTAACTTCGTGGTTGTTTGCAAGTACTTCAAGAGTGGGATGGGATTCTACTATTTTTGGACCCTATTTCGTTACAGGTGCTTTTGTGGCAGGTAGTGCAGCGGTAATTATTGCTATGTATTTCTATAGGGAAAATTATAAATTGAAGGATTATATTACTGATTTCCATTTCGATCAAATGGGGAAACTATTGGTGTTAGTGTCGTTGGTGTATTTATATTTTAATTTGAATGAATACATGGTTCCTGCCTACAAAATGAAGAGATCAGATGCTTTACACATTCACGAATTATTTGTTGGAACTCATGCATTGTTATTTTGGTCAGTACAGATTTTGGGATTAATCTTACCAATCATTTTACTTCTTTTCAAGAAAATTAGACGACCTCTGCCGATGATGATAATTTCTATATTTGTTCTTTTGGGCGCTTGGTTTAAACGTTATATAATTGTTGTTCCAACTCAGGAAAATCCATTTTTGCCTATTCAAAATGTACCATTAAACTTTAAAGTTTATACTCCCACACTTATTGAAATACTTATTACTATTGCTCCATTTATATTGGCTTTACTTATCATTACCATTTTGTCGAAGATAATTCCTATAGTTTCTATTCACGAGACAATCGAAGAGTTAGAAGAAAAAAATAAGTAATGCAGGCCCGATTAATCTATTAAATTATGCTTAGAAAAAATATTAAATTGAAAGTTGTATTTACAGTATTATTTACTGCGTTATTTTATTTTCAATCTGCAGCTCAACAAGGTTGGGATGTACCTGCCGACAAGAAAGCAAAAAATAGTTATGTGAAATTTGATGGTGCCTCTGCTAAGGAAGGCGAAGCCATTTATACCAAAAACTGTTTGTCTTGTCACGGTAATCCTACCAAGGGCAATAGCATGAAATCGCTAAAACCTGTTCCGCCGGATTTGTCAGGTGCAAAAACACAACAACTTACCGATGGTGAATTGTTTTATATTCTAAATACCGGTAGGGGTTTAATGCCTTCGTTTAGCAATGTGCTTTCGGAGTCAGATCGTTGGAAAGCTATATCTTATATTCGAAGTTTTAATAATAGTTATGTTCAGGTACTTTCAAAGACCGATCCAACAAAGAGCAAACTAGTAAAAATAAACCTGGATTACGATTCGCTTAAAAGTGTTGTTCACGTTCACGTTACTGCTGCCGAAAAGAGTGGGGTAGTAGCCCTTAAAAATGCTGAAGTGGTACTTTTTGCAGCCCGTTATTTCGGTAGACTTCAAATAGATAAAAGTTTACGTACGGATAATGATGGTATGGCTACGTTTAGCTTCAATAAGACATTGCCGGGCGATAAGCAAGGTTATGTAAACATGATTGTAAAAGTAAATGATGATAATTATGGCGAAATAGAATCGCAAAGTAAAATGAAAATAGGTGTGCCGACCGACAAACCAAGCTTGACAGAAAAAAGAGCTATTTGGAATGTTTTGGCTAAAGCACCTATTTGGCTAATCGTTCTTTATACCTCCGGAGTTTTGGTTTTTGTTGCGTTTTTACTCTTTATACTATATAGTTTATTTAGAATTAAAAAATCAGGTGAAAATTAAAAATTTGAAATCATGAAAAAATTAGCAATCATTGGACGTATTCTTTTTGCATTACCTTTTGGAATTCTTGGACTTAATCATTTTTTGATGACAGACGTTTTTCTGGGTATGATGTCATCGTTTATTCCCGGAGGAGCTTACACTATTCTGGTTACAGGCGCTTTACTAATTGCTGCAAGCATAAGTATTATTCTAAACAAATACATTAAAGTTGCATGCTTCGGATTGGCAGGTTTACTGTTCATTTTTATTGTTTCAATTCACATTCCTGGTCTGGTCAATCTTGACCCTAAAGTAGCTCAATTTGCATTGATAGAACTTTTAAAAGATACAGCCTTAATGGGTGGTGCATTGATGATAGCCATTTATTATGATTGTATTAAAACAGAAAAAGAATAATTTCCATCAGTTGAATATCCTAATTCTTCAATAAATAAAAAAAACATGAAAAAGCTAATTGCTTGTTCTTTTATTCTGCTTTTCTTCTTAACTGGGAGACTATCAGCACAAATTGATCAATCGCCTGATGTGGGCATTATTGAGCACCTAGGTACTACAATCCCTTTAGATTTACAATTTGTAAATGAAAAATCGGAGAAAGTAACGTTGCGACAACTGATAAACAAGCCAACCATTTTGTCATTCGTGTACTTCGATTGCCCCGGACTTTGCAGTCCATTATTGGAAGGTGTGGGGAATGTGATTCAAAAATCCGACTTGAAGTTAGGCAAAGATTATCAGGTGATAACAATTAGTTTTAATTTTCGCGATACTCCCGAAAAAGCAAAGCAAAAGAAAGATCGATTTGTTGAACGGTATTCTAAAGGAAAAGGGGATGGTTGGATATTCCTTACCACAGATAGCACTACTATTTTCAAAATAACAAATACAACCGGATTTATAACCAAAGCTGTAGGACTGGATTTTGTTCATCCTTCGGCCATCATTGCGGTTAGTCCACAGGGTATGATAACCCGTTATCTTTATGGAATTACCTTTTTGCCGGTAGATTTTAAAATGGCTATTCTTGAAGCAGGTAAAAATCAGCCAAGAACATCCATTCAAAAAATAATGATGCTTTGTTACAGCTACGATCCCGAAAGTAAACGCTTTGGATTGGACGTAACCAAAATAACGGGTTCAATTATAGTTTTCTTTCTGTTAGTATTTATAGTCGTGTTTTTGTTGAAACCAAAAAAGAAATAAATAAAATAATAAATAGATAATGAGTAATAGTACGGAAAAAATAGAATATGTAAGTTATCTGGATCATCAGGGAAAGTACAAAGGGCTACTTTCTTGGATTATGGCAACTGATCATAAAAGAATAGGGCTGCTCTACATGTACTCTATCATGTCTTTTTTCTTTATCGGAGCTTTTTTAGGCTTGCTGATGAAGATAGAGATGATTTCGCCGGGAGAAACAATAATGAAGCCGCAAACTTACAATGGAGTGTTCACGCTTCATGGTATTTTGATGATCTTTATGGTGGTGATACCTGGCTTGTCGGCTGTGTTTGGTAACTTCTTTTTGCCGATTTTAATTGGCGCCAAAGATGTGGCCTTCCCAAAGTTGAATCGCTTTTCGTGGTGGATTTTCGTAACCGGTAGTATTATGGCAGTTGCATCACAACTGTTGAAAGATGGACCTCCTGACACAGGTTGGACATTTTATGCACCTTATAGCTCTACCACAGGTACTAATGTAATTATGGCTACTGCAGCAGCTTTTGTACTTGGCTTTTCGTCTATTCTTACAGGGCTGAATTTTATTGTTACCATTCATCAAATGCGTGCACCGGGCATGAGGTTTTTTAATATGCCTTTGTTCCCATGGGCATTATATGCCACTGCCTGGATTCAATTGCTTGCTACACCCATTATTGGTATCACGCTTTTAATGCTTATTGCGGAAAGGTTATTTGGTATAGGTTTCTTCGATCCGGCACTGGGCGGTGATCCGCTATTGTTTCAACATTTATTCTGGATATATTCTCACCCTGCGGTATACGTTATGATACTTCCGGCTATGGGTGTGATTACCGAAATTATACCAACATTCTGTCAGCGACAAATTTACGGTTACAAAGCCGTTGCTATTTCAAGTTTGGCGATTGCCGGGGTAGGATTCCTTGTTTGGGGTCACCACATGTATACTTCAGGTATGAGCGATCAGGCACGTTGGTTCTTTTCATTGTTGACATTTATTGTTGCAGTACCTAGTGCAATAAAAGTGTTTAACTGGATAACAACCATGTACAAAGGTTCTATTGATGTGAAACCGCCTTTTCTTTATGCTTTAGCATTTATCTTCCTGTTTATCATTGGGGGTACCACCGGACTTTTGTTGGGATCGGTAGCAACTAATGTACAGGTGCATGATACGTCATTTGTTGTAGCGCATTTCCATTATATTATTTTTGGTGGTATGGGTTTTGCATTTTTCGCAGCCATCCATTATTGGCTACCAAAGATGTATGGTCGGATGTATAATTTCAAAACTGCGAACATTGCATTGGTGATCAATTTTATTGGTTTTAATCTGTTGTATTTCCCTCAATTTATTATTGGTATTCAAGGGATGCCAAGACGTTATTTTGATTATCCACCGCAGTTTCAACCCATGCAACTTATTTCATCAGTAGGAGGTTTTATTCTTATTTCAGGATTAATTCTAATGGTTTACAATTTGGTGCAAGGTGCACGCAAAGGCGAACCTGCTCCTGCAAATCCATGGAAAGGTTCTACACTGGAATGGCAGATTCCATCACCTCCATCGTTGGAAAACTTTGATGAAGAGCCGGTAATTAAAGAAAATCCATACGATTACAAATAAAACCCCTAACCCCTGAAGGGGAATTATGCAAGTTCGTCTTCATAATCCTTTTTTTTGTTTTGGGATTTGGATGCTTTATTTGAAATAAATATTTTATAATTAATCTCCTTTAAATATCTTATAGGAGACAAAACTAACCTAGTTCCCCTTTAGGGGCTAGGGGTCAATTGAAAACCATATGAGCGAAAAAGCAATACACGTTGAAGAGCATAGAGACGACGAAGCATCCAAGCTAGGGATGTGGCTCTTTATTTTTACCGAACTACTCCTTTTTGGAGGACTGTTTTTGGTGTACTCTATTTTTAGAGCACAGTATCCAACGGCTTTTCACCAAAGTAGCCTGGAATTAAGTGTGACCATTGGTGCGATAAATACAGTTATACTCCTTTTTAGTAGTATGACGATAGCGATGGCTTTAACGGCAATCCAAAAAAACGACCAAAAACGTGCACTCATATTCATAGGCATAACGTTGTTTTGTGCTGCCGTCTTTTTGGTGAATAAATACTTCGAATGGGGACATAAAATTGAACACGGTCTTTATCCCGGCTCAGCTTTAATGCCACTTTTGGATAGAGGGCATCTGTTGTATTTCAGTCTTTACTTTTTTATGACGGGATTACATGCACTTCATATCATCATTGGAATGACGCTTTTAATTGTATGTCTTTTTAAAGTAAAAAGCAAGAATATAAATGATCATGATTATGTATTGTTAGAAAATGGAGCGCTCTATTGGCACCTTGTGGATTTAATCTGGATCTTCCTTTTCCCATTGATGTATTTAATCTCTTGATGGGAGAGAATATGTTTTTCAATTATTAATTGTGAATTATTAATTATTTAGTCGTTATGGCAAACAATACAACACATACCATTGAGTACAAAACATTATCAAAGATTTTGTTGGTGCTTTTGTTTCTGACATTTCTTACTATCAGTGTCACATCGTACCATCTGGGACCTTTTACGGTATTAGTAGCATTACTCATTGCAGGCTTAAAATCCTTTTTGGTTCTCTCTAATTTTATGCATCTAAAGTATGAAAGCTTGTTGCTTCGGATTCTGGTAGCAATGGTTTTTGTTCTATTTGTGGTAATTGTACTTATCACGTTTATCGATTATGCATACCGCTAATTGATTATATGTCTTAGCTTGTAACTCGTAACTATTAACTCGTAACTATATTATGTTCAGTAGCGCATCAAATTTTGTAAACGGAGTAGATTCAGCATTCCTCATTATTACGGGAATATCGGTCTTTTTTCTTGTTACTCTCACCGCAACGATGATTTATTTCGTTGTAAAATACAATAGGAAAAAGGGCAAACCGGCCGTACAGATCAAAGACAATTCATTATTGGAAATCACTTGGATCACTATTCCAATGCTTCTGGTTCTGTATATGTTTTATATCGGTTGGGAAGGCTTTTTGCCGATGCGTCAGGCACCAAGTGATGCTATACAGGTTACAGCCATCGGATCTATGTGGAAATATGAGTTTATTTATCCGGGTAATAAATCATCCGATACATTAGTTGTTCCGATCAACAAGTCTGTGAAGGTAAATTTAGGATCAAAAGATGTTTTACATGGTTTCTCGGTTCCCGGTTTCAGGATCAAAGAAGACATGGTGCCTCAAAAAAAGAATTATTCGTGGTTTACTGCAGGTGAACAAGGCGACTATGATATTTACTGTACCGTTTATTGTGGAGTGAATCACTCGTATATGCATTCTATCATACGGGTTGTAAGCGAAGCCGATTATAATAAATGGCTAAAGGCATTGCCTGTTAAGAAGGCTGATAATTCGTTAGGTTTAAAAGTGCTTCAGAAAAACGGATGTATAGCTTGTCACTCTGTAGACGGAACAAAATCAGTGGGGCCAACGTTTAAGAAATTGTACGGTTCAACCATTGATGTTACTACTGCCGGTGCCAGCCGCAAAGTAAAGGTTGATGATGCGTACATAGAATCATCCATCACCGATCCGAATAAGGATGTTGCAACTGGATTTCCGCAAGGGGTGATGAAATCATACAAGGGTATTATCAAAGACAACGACATTAAGTTGGTTAGTGAATACCTGAAAACGTTGAAATAAGAATGAGGAATTACTTTCAAATAGTGCTGGCTCTGATCAAATACAAGGTTTCTATAGCAGTAACCTTTACGGCCATCACGGGATATATTGTTTTTTCGGGTCACTTTGACGTGCAGATACTGATATTAGTACTTGGAGTATTCGTTCTAGCCGGAGGGTCGAGTGCATTGAATGAGTGCCAGGAAAGTACCTACGATGCCAAAATGCCAAGGACGATGAACCGTCCGATACCTACCGGAAGAATATCTTTGTTGAATGCTACCCTTGTTTCTATCTTATTCTTATTGGTTGGCACTGCTATATTATATTTTGCCTTTGGAGCGGTAACTGCTTTGTTGGGATTGAGTAATATCGTGTGGTATAATCTTATTTACACCTACCTTAAACGCGTTAGTCCTTTTGCGGTAGTGCCGGGCTCTATGGTAGGTGCTATACCTGCATTGATGGGGTGGACCGCTGCTGGTGGTTATGCTTTTGAATCTACAATCCTGTTTATCGGTTTTTTTCTTTTTATCTGGCAAATACCACATTTCTGGTTGCTGATGCTCAAGTACAGTAAAGAATATGAAGATGCAGGCTTTAAAACCATTAATCAGGTGGTGCATCCGCAAAATCTGAAACTGATTATTTTTGCATGGGTAGTGGCTACTTCTTTCTCGTCGATTATAATACCACTGTTTCTAACCACTATCTCTGTTCAATTTTTCATTCTCATTTTTATACTAAACATAACATTCATTTCAATCTTTGCGAAACTGGCGTTTGGAAATGTAGCTGAACTAAATTTTCGAAAATCGTTTATCAGCATTAACCTATATATGATGATTTTTATGCTGATGCTGATTGTCTTTCACCTTGTGGTAGCATAAAAAAGGTATTGCTTTAAAATAAAATAAAACTCCCCGACACATGAATTTGTGTCGGGGAGTTTTTGTATTATCTTTTGTCTTTGTTCTTTTCTCTTTTTGTCTTGTAGTTTATTTGTTTTTGTTTAGGTTGTTTCTTCGTCCCATGCCAATGCCATTACCTCTACTGCCATTCCGCTCGTGAATCACCATAAGATTGAGTCCGTTTGATCTGGTTGGTGGTGTCATGCTTCTTCTGTATGCATCTTTCATCTTTACCCAATTACTGGCTTTAACCACTTTCCCTCCGTTCAAGGATCCTTGTCCTATTCCGGTAAATAATTTAAATAACGACATAATTTAAAATTAAAAGTTAGACTTCTTGAATAAATACTTACTACACTCCTAAAACAAATCACATTTCAAATTAGTTGCAGAATTATTCATATTAAACATTTCTTTTGTTCCTTTTGTAACCCGAATTGGAGATATAGTATGATTAATATTTCGTTAGTTATATAAAAAATATTATTCAGATTGTTTGTAAATCTCATAGCTAATTTTTATATTTGTGGCGTTTTTTTTAGTAAACTGCTTATTTCGAGAGCGAAATAAGTGTTTAAATTGCTTGGAACACTGATAAATAAAGGGAAATTGAAATTAGTAAGGTCGGTAGGCGGCTTTCCAAGCTGCTTTGTCTGTTTCGGAGTTACGGACGCAGCATTACAAAACCGCGGGAAGGTATCCGAAGTTCGGACGGAGTGTTGCAAAGTTGCATGGTTAAATCCGAAGCTCGGATGGTGCATTACAAAGCTGCTTGGTTAAATCCGAAGTTCGGATGGTGTGTTACAAACCTGCTTGGTTAAATCCGAAGTTCGGACGGTCTGTTACAAACCTGCTTGGTTAAATCCGAAGTTCGGATGCCTTCCCGCGGTTTTGTAATGCCAAAATCTCAAAGAAGTAAAGCCTCTTACTCATGTGAGGCATCCAAAGTTGACTTAACCCACAATTCATTCGCTGTTGAATGACTTGAATTTAAATACTGTATCAATTTTAAATTTAATTCGTATGAAGAAAATCTTGTTTTTTGATTTGCATTCCATCCAAAATCTGGAGTTTTCGCAATTTTGTATAGAAATATCCAAGTTGATTACCTTTTACACTGCTTCCAAGCTGGGTATAGTAAGCTTTGAACGCTCCTTCCAAGTGGCATTGGATAAATTGGCAAAAGCCCTGCAAGCTGAGAAAGGGAGTGTGTATACCAAAACCATCACGCAGTCCGATGCATTCCGTGACCAACTCGAACATGGGTTCTTTTTGTTTGTTGAATCCTGCTTGTATCATTACGATCCTGCTGTGCAGACTGCCGGCGAGCATATTCAGCGTATCATCGATAAGTATGGCGATTTGCGCCGCTTGTCTTATAATAAAGAAAGTTCTGCTATTACCAATCGCAATGCCGAATTGCTAAACAACTATGCTGCCGATGTGGTAACTGCCGGTGCTACCGAATGGCTCAACAGGGATAATGCAGCTAATGATGAATTTATCGCTCACTTTGGCGAACGAGCTAACGAAGAAGCTGCTCGCTTGGTGAGCAATGTGCGTGACTCTCGTAATTTGACTGAAGATACATATAATGCCATTGTTGAGCAGGTAAATGCGCTGGCTTTGATAAATGGTGATACCGATTATGCCGAGTTTATCGATAAGGTCAACTATTATGTAGACTATTATAAGAATACTCTTGCTGCCCGCAAAGGACGCAGTAAAGCAGATGCTGCAACTGCAACGGTGAAATAATAAAGTAACCGCCACTTCTATTCGGGAGTGGCGGTTTTTTTTAAGAAACTCTTCGCCCTTCGGGCACTTCCCTTAAAAAGGGAATAGTATATAGTATTATTATATTTTATATAAATGATATAGTTTCAATAATACGTTATTTTGCCATTATTTGAACTTTAACGTTGAATTTATTGTTGTACGATTGAAAACGATTACATTTGCATGCAAATTAAAAATAACCCAAAAGCAAGTGCTACCACCATTGAGCAAGTGCAGAAATTTTTAGACGATTTTCATCAGAAAACGAAGGTTTTTGACCTCGTGTTTCGTAATGATAGAGACAAAAATATTCATTCCTTATTGAAATTAGAAATTAGTTCATTGCAGCGTCAACAAATAATAGCTGCACTACATGCCGAAGATTATTCGGAGGGTCCTTTGCCGGATACTTTACATCAGATATCAGAGATGTGGGTGTTTGGACGAAAATTGAAAAAGCAGGAGATTTACATTAAAATATCTATGGGCCGTCCGGGTTCGCAAACGATATGTATCTCTTTTCACATTGCAGATAGAGCCATGAACTACCCTTTCAAAAAAATAATAAAATGACAAGTCCATTTACAGGCGGAGAAGCCATTCTCCTTAAAGAACCCAAAGAATTAGATTTCAGGGGTTCAAAATTTCACATCATTCATCAGCAATATCAATGTGTCGATACCGGAGAATTATATACAGATACACAGTTGGATGAATTGAATGTGAATCAGGTGTACAATCAATATCGGGAAAAAGAAGGAATTCCTTTTCCCGATGAAATTACAGCATATCGAAAACAGTACGATTTGCCTGCTACCAAAATGTCACAGTTATTAGGCTTTGGGGTGAATATGTATGGTAAATATGAAGCAGGTGAAATACCCAACTTGTCGAATGGAAAGTTGATAACCATATGTAAAGAACCCTCAGTGTTTAAAAACTATTTCAATTTAAGCAAGTCGCACCAATTTACTGACAGAGAAAAAGAACTTATTATAAAGAAGATTGATAAGGCCATTGAGATAAAGCAACAAAATGTAAAAGAAGAGTTTGAGAAATATGCTGCTTTAGGAAATACAGAAAGAGGTATTTATACCGGCTATATAACTCCAAATCTGGCAAAGGCACGCGAGATGGTACTGTTTTTTGCTGCTTATTGCAAACCCTTCACCACTAAAATGAATAAGCTACTTTTTTACGCTGATTTTTTAAATTATAAGCGTACAAGTTATTCAATTAGTGGAATGACTTATCAGGCTATTCAACGTGGTCCTGTTCCATTGCGCTATGATGGTTTGTATGGTAATGTGTCGGATGTTGTTGAACGAAAAGATGAGTTCTTTCCAAACGATGTTTCGGGTGAACGGTTAGTTGCAAAAAATAAATTTAATGCTTCCTTGTTTTCGAATGAAGAACTTAAATCCCTTGAAAGAGTAGCCAGTCGTTTTAGAAATACACCAACAAAAGATATAGTTCTGATAAGTCATGATGAACCCGCCTGGATTGATAATGAAAGAGACGAAAATGAGATATCCTATCAATACGCATTTGAACTTAAAGCATTTGAATAAAATGTGTACTTAACAAAAAAAACTCCCCGATACGCATTAGCATATCGGGGAGTTTCTATTTTAAGCCCCTTTAGGGGTTTGGGGTCTTATTATTTCGCCATTTCAATAGCTACAGCCACTTGAACAGTAGCACCAACCATTGGGTTGTTACCCATACCCAAGAATCCCATCATTTCCACGTGTGCTGGAACTGAAGAAGAACCTGCGAATTGAGCATCACCGTGCATACGTCCCATAGTATCAGTCATGCCGTAAGAAGCAGGACCAGCACCCATATTGTCAGGGTGTAGGGTACGTCCGGTACCACCACCTGAAGCTACAGAGAAGTATTTTTTACCTTGTTCGATACATTCTTTTTTGTATGTACCTGCTACAGGGTGTTGGAAACGTGTTGGGTTAGTTGAGTTACCTGTGATAGATACGTCAACACCTTCGGCACGCATAATAGCCACACCTTCGCGAACATCGTCAGCACCGTAACATTTTACAGCGGCACGAGGACCGTCAGAATATGCTTTGGTACGAACTACTTTCAATTCGCTAGTGTAGTAATCAAATTCAGTTTGTACGTATGTAAAACCGTTGATACGAGAGATAATCATAGCAGCATCTTTACCTAATCCGTTAAGGATAACGCGTAAAGGTTCGTTACGAACTTTGTTAGCTGACAAAGCGATACCGATAGCACCTTCAGCAGCAGCAAATGATTCGTGTCCTGCAAGGAAAGCAAAACATTTAGTTTCGTTGCGAAGCAACATAGCAGCCAGGTTACCATGACCGATACCTACTTTGCGGTCTTCGGCTACTGAACCAGGGATACAAAACGCTTGCAAACCAATACCGATAGCTTCAGCAGCTTCAGCAGCGTTTTTAGCACCTTTTTTGATTGCGATAGCTGCACCTACAACGTAAGCCCATTTTGCGTTTTCGAATGCGATGTTTTGGATAGATTCGCAAATCTTGTAAGGGTCGATGCCTTTAGCGTCACAAATAGCTTTAGCTTCGTCGATATCTTTAATATCGTATGTATTTAATACCGCGTTAACTTTATCGATACGACGGTCATAACTTTCAAATAACATATTATTTAGTTTTTAGTTAGATGGATAATTAATTAACTGTTTAGCCTACTCGTGACGAGGATCGATATATTTTGCTGCATTGTCAAAACGACCGTATTTGCTGGTCGATTTTTTCAATGCTTCGTTAGCATCTACACCTTTTTTGATTAAGTCCATCATCGGACCGAAACGTACGAATTCGTATCCGCAAGCTTCACCGTCTTCGTCCAACGCCATACGGTTGATATAACCTTCGGCCATTTCCAAATAACGTACACCTTTTTTGTTTGTGCTGAACATAGTTCCAACTTGTGAACGTAAGCCTTTTCCTAAATCTTCAAGACCTGCACCGATTGGAAGTCCACCTTCAGAGAAAGCAGATTGTGTGCGACCGTAAACAATTTGAAGAAATAATTCACGCATTGCTACGTTTATAGCATCACATACAAGGTCAGTGTTCAAAGCTTCAAGGATAGTTTTACCGGTAAGAATTTCGGCAGCCATTGCAGCAGAGTGAGTCATACCTGAGCAACCGATTGTTTCAACTAAAGCTTCTTCGATGATACCCTCTTTTACGTTCAATGTTAGTTTACATGCACCTTGTTGTGGAGCACACCAACCCACACCGTGAGTTAAACCTGAAATATCTTTTATTTCTTTCGATTTTACCCATTTACCTTCTTCAGGTATGGGTGCAGGACCGTGGTTAGGACCTTTTTTTACAACACACATGTGTTCTACTTCGTGCGAATAAATCATACTTTTGTTATTTAGTTAGTATAAAAAATAGTTTGATACTGGATATTCTTAATTCGACCACAAAAGTACGTTTTTTTTACCGTTTTGCCATCGTGTAAATAGACAATTTTCAGGCTTTAATGAACATTTATTTGAGATTATTGTTTGCAATAAACGTAAAGATTGTTACAGTGTATAAATTATCAATAAATATAAATAAAATGCTCGATTTCTATCGTATAATTAATGTTTATGACCCCATGTTCAGCCGTTTGTACAATCTGTACACAGCCTCATTCCCTCATCCTGAGCGCAGAAGCTGGGATGGTTTGGTTCATGAATTAATATACGAAAAACGATTTTTTTCGAATGCACTGTTGCAGGAGAATGAATTTGTTGGATTTCTGAATTATTGGAAATTTGAGCAGTTTTATTATATCGAGCACTTTGCGGTGTTGGAAAAAATGCGTGGAAAAAACATTGGGAGTGACGCTGTTGAAATGCTGAAGAAGCAGTCGAAGGTGCCTATCGTTTTTGAAGTGGAGTTGCCGGTTGATGAGGCCACACGCAATCGTGTACACTTTTATGAGCGCCTGGGTTTTACGCTTTTATTACAGGAATATGCACAGCCGGCCTACATCGATGATGAATTGCAGGTGCCGATGAAACTGATGTGTAACGATGAGGTTTTTGGAAATAAAAATTTTGAAGCGATAAAATCCACTTTATATAGCGAGGTGTATGAAACCCCTAGCCCCTAAAGGGGAATAAGAGGAATTTGTATAGACATTACTAAAGGTTATACATTAATTCCTTATAACTGTTTGTTGCTGTTTGTTGGATGATTTGTTTAATATTTGAGTTTTGATATTGCGCTAATACGGATTGTCTTAATGAGTGTATACTATCGTAACTCAGCTCCCCTTTAGGGGATGGGGGTCAGTCATAAATTTCCACGCCAACCACGCCATTCCTCCGGCTCCGGTTTCTAATGCTTTTTCGTCAATATGAAACGTAGAGCTATGAAGTCCACCCGTATGGGCATTGATTTCTCCTTTTACCCCAAAGCGAAAAAATGAACTTGGATATTTTTGAGTGAAGAAGCCAAAATCTTCTGATGTCATACGCATTTCCAGTGTGCGAAGATTTTCCTCGCCAACCCAATCCCCAGCAAACTCACGTGCTTTCGAAGTGACAGCTTCGTCGTTCACCACGCACGGATAACCATCCGGAATTTCAATTTCCGCCGTACAGCCATGTGCAGCGCATGTTTCGGTGATAATTCTGCGCACATGACTTTTAGCTTCCTCCCGCCATGTTTCATCTACCGTACGCATGGTACCTGCTAGCGTTACTTCGTGCGGAATTACATTTGTTGCTCCGTCGGCTATCAGTTTACCAAACGTCAGCACCATTGGCGTAAGGGGGTGACAAAGTCGACTACGCACTTGTTGCAATGAGACGATGCATTGCGAAGCGGCCAGTACGGTGTCGTTTACCAAATGTGGCAAGGCACCATGACCACCTTTTCCGTGTATTTTTACATGTATTTCGTCGGCCGAAGCCATAATCATTCCCGGTCGAAAGCCCATTGTTCCGGTTGGATAGTCCACTGAAACATGCTGAGCCAGTATCATTTCCGGTTCAATGTCTGCAAATAATCCATCTTCGAGCATAAGACGGGCACCACCGGGTGCTTTTTCTTCCCCGGGTTGGAAAATAAGTAATATTGTTCCTTCAAAATCATTTTTTAGTTCGTTCAGTATTTTGGCAGCGCCCAGCAGGCAGGTAGTATGAGCATCGTGTCCGCAGGCATGCATTACATTTTCAACGGTCGATTTCCATGCAAAGTCTACCGTCTCGCAAACCGGCAAGGCATCCATATCGGCGCGCAACGCAATTATTTTCTTTGTCGGATTTTTTCCTTCAATCCGTCCCAAAATACCTGTTCCTCCAATTTCAGCGCGATAGGAAATTCCCATCGTTGTTAGTTCCTGCTGAATGAATCGGGCTGTCTCGAATTCCTGAAAGGCTAGTTCGGGATGGGCGTGAAGATGACGATAGCAATCGGTAAAATACTGACTGTTTTGTGTGACGAGTTGTTGGATTACTGCTTTCATAATTCTTGTGATATTGAACATTAGCGACTTGAAGCTTGTTCAATTTTCGTGAAATGTTGAATTTATGCAAAGGTAGTTATTTTCAATTGGTCTTCAATGATGAATATTTGAGTTGTAATTTATGGCAGGTTTTTTGATAGGTCTATCGCAACTTGCAAAAATTGTCAAATTTAGGGGTTGTTTAACGAAATTTAAGCAGATATTTCGGTTGTTTTGGAGCAGACAATCACTTTTTTTAATACTTTTGCATGTCTTATTGTAAAGGCATTTTTTTATATTTAAATTATTTAATAAAAATTTTAGTTATATGAAGAAGTTAAGTTTTCTAGTTGTTTGTATGGTGCTTTCTTTCACCGCCGTTATGGCTCAAAAAGCTGTTGTAAATTTTGTTGTTAAAGAGCATGATTTTGGGAAAATCAAGGAAGCTGATGGTAATGCTACCTATGTTTTCGAATTTGTAAATAAAGGCAATGCTCCTTTGGTAATTAACCGTGTACAGGCGTCTTGTGGTTGTACTACCCCAACATGGACTAAAGAACCTATCGAAGCAGGTAAAAAAGGTGCTATTACCGTTACTTATGCTGCTCCTGGTCGTCCGGGTGCATTTACCAAAACAATTACCGTGTATAGTAATGCGAGTGATGAACAAACTGTATTAGTAATTAAAGGAGAAGTTATTCCTAAGTCATAATTAGTCGTAAGTCATTACGACAAGGTTGGAATGACCAATCTGATTTCTATTTAAAATTTTTTGTATGAAGAAATATGGTTATCTGTTCATTTGTTTGTTCTTGAGTTTCTCTGCAATAGCTCAAAAAGCAGTTTTGAATTTTGAGGTGAAAGAGCATGATTTCGGAAAAGTAAACGAAGAGGTCGGTAAAATTACTTATGAGTTTGAATTTGTAAACAAGGGTAGTGGGCCTTTAGTGATAAGTAGAGTTCAGGCTTCGTGCGGATGCACAACTCCTGTATGGACAAAGGAACCGATTGAATCGGGTAAAAAGGGTTCTATTACAGTAACTTATTCTACTACCGGGCGTCCGGGTGCTTTTACTAAAACCATTACCGTGTACAGTAATGCTGTTGATGAGCAAATGATGTTGGTTATAAAAGGCGATGTTATTCCAAAACCAAATGCCGATAATGCTGCTTTCTTTCCAGTGAATTTGGGTGGTTTAATGTCGAAGGCTAAGTTTATTCAAATGAATAATATTGTCAAAGGTGATAAACAAACCCGGGTGTTGGAAATTCATAACTCTAATAAGGTGAGCGTAAAGCCAACTTTCGAGGGGCTTCCGTCGTATGTTACAGCTACCGTTTCGCCTGAAACATTGAAACCAAATGAAGAAGGTAGGGTTACTTTTACATTAAATTCAAAGAATATTACTTCCTGGGGACCAACTAATGATGAGTTTTATGTGGTTTTGAATGGAAAAAAACAGTTTTCAGAAGATTTTAAATTGACTTTGGTGAGTAACTTTGTTGAAGATTTCAATAAAATGACCTTGGATCAAAAACGGAAGGCGCCTATTTTGGAATTACCAGTAAGAACTCTGAATTTTGGAACATTAAAAGCAGGCTCAAAACGTGTAGGCAAATTCAAAATAAGTAATCGCGGTCTAAATCCATTAGAAATCCGACGAGTTATCAATAATAATAAGGAAATAGTTAACCGTCAACAACAATTGACAGTGGCGAATGGAAAATCAGCTGATATTGTGCTGAATCTGAATACCAAAAATCTGTCGGAAGGTGAATATAAAAAATCAATAACGATACAAACCAACGATCCGGATAATAGCTTTATGATTTTAGTTTTAAGCTGGACCGTGTTAAAGTAAATGTTGGTTTAAATTCAACTCAATAAATTTTTTAATAGAAGCCAAGATTTTTGTAACATAAATTCTTGGCTTTTGTTTATCTTGCAAATTAATTTCTTTAGAATATGCATCAGACTAAAAATACATATCACGAAAACGACCCAGCATATAAAGGACTTGCTGTAAATCAAGGTGTCGAAAATGTTCCTACGGTCAACCCGTACCGTACAGCTAAGCGTCATCGTAAAAATTATACTGCTTCCGAATTTGTAGAAGGAATTTTGAAGGGTGACATTACAATGCTAAGTCAGGCTGTAACATTGGTGGAGAGCTCGCTTCCTGAGCACCAATTAATTGCTCAGGAGGTAATTGAGAAATGTTTGCCGCATGCCGGTAAGGCTGTGAGGTTAGGGATTACGGGTGTTCCCGGCGCAGGAAAGAGTACCTTTATCGAAGCACTCGGAATGCATCTTATCCGTGGTGGGCACAAACTGGCAGTGCTTGCCATTGATCCAAGTAGTGAACGGTCAAAAGGAAGTATCCTTGGCGATAAAACGCGTATGGAGGATCTTTCGGTGGCTAAGAATGCATTTATTCGTCCTTCGCCATCCTCAGGTTCTTTGGGTGGTGTGGCACGTAAAACGCGCGAAAGCATTGTGTTGTGCGAGGCTGCAGGTTTTGATACGATATTTGTTGAAACTGTAGGAGTGGGGCAGTCGGAAACTGCAGTGCATTCAATGGTGGATTTCTTTTTGCTGATACAGCTAACTGGAGCGGGTGATGAATTGCAGGGTATCAAGCGGGGTATTATGGAAATGGCCGACGGTATTGCTATTAATAAATGTGATGGTGCTAACATCGACAGGGCAAAAGTTGCCAAGGCTCAATATCAAAATGCGCTACATCTTTTTCCTCCTCACGAATCGGGTTGGTCGCCTGAGGCTATCACTTGTTCGTCGGTAGAGAGAAATGGTATTTCGGAGGTTTGGGATATGGTAGAACGTTACGTACAATACGTGAAAGCCAATCACTTTTTTGAACACAAGCGTAACTCGCAATCAAAATATTGGATGTACGAGACCATTAATGAGCAATTGAAAGCTCATTTTTATCAGAATGATGAAATAAAACATTTATTGGAGGTAAGCGAAAAACAAGTTCTTTCGAACGAGATAAGTTCCTTTATTGCCGCTAAGAAAATGCTCGACAAATATTTTGGAGAGAAATCTGAATAATCACCGATATTACCGAATGTACCCATAATCTAATCTATCATCACATAAGTCAATTACGCCACATAAAATGGAATTAAATGTAATTTATCATCAATCATGTCTCGAAGGGTTGAAGCAATTGCCCGACGCATGCGTTGATTTGATTTTTACTGATCCGCCTTATTATCAGTTCCGTGCTCAAAATTTACTGGGACTGAAAAAACACAAGGATGTGGTTACAGAATTTGATTTTGATGGTTTTACCTCTGAAAAGGAATATTTGCAGTTTTTGGAGAGTGTGTTGGTTGAGTGTTTCAGGGTTTGCAAACCGGGCGCAAGCGGTTACTTATGGTGTGGCGACGATTTTGTTTCTTATTTAAACAGAATGGTTGAGCGGGTGGGCTTTCAGTTTAGGAAGGTGATTCACTGGCACAAAATCAACCCTTTTCCAGCTATTCACACTCGTAAAATGTATGCCAACAGCATGGAACTGATGATCCATTTTGCAAAAGGGAAACCCAATACATGGAATCATAAGCCGGTGAATGAAATGCATAATTTTATTCAAACGCCACTTTGTATGGGTAAAGAACGCACCAAACATAAAACCCAGAAACCGCTGAAAGTGTGTCTGCCTTTTATCGAAATTAGTAGCAATGAGGGCGATTTAGTGCTCGATCCGTTTATGGGCTCAGGAAGCACAGCGGTGGCCTCAAAAATGCTGAAGCGAAACTTTATTGGCTACGAGTTGAATGAAGAGTTTGTGAAGATAGCGAATAAGAGACTGGAAGCATTGTAAGTCAAATAAATAATACAAAAAGGACCGAACTAATTAAAGTTTGGTCCTTTTTTGTATGAATAGTTGCTGGTGGTTGACTAAACTGCTGACTGAATTAATATCCCCATTTCAAATAAATTGCTCCCCAGGTAAAACCTGCACCAAAAGCAGTAAGGATAATATTGTCGCCTTTTTTGAAGTTTTTCTCAGATTCCCAGATTCCCAGTGGAATACTTGCAGCTGATGTATTTCCATAACGCTCAATATTGATCACTACTTTTTCGTATTCAACTCCCGTGCGTTGTACAACGGCGTCAATAATACGTAGGTTTGCCTGATGTGGAATCAACCATGAAATATCATCTTTCGTAAGATTGTTCTTTTCCATGATATTAGCCGAAACTTCAGCCATATTTGTAACAGCGTATTTGTATACGTTTGTTCCTTCCTGATAAGTATAATGAAGACGTTTATCAATGGTTTCCTGTGTAGAAGGCATAGCCGATCCACCAGCTTTGATATGTAAGTGCTTCATTCCTACACCATCGGTGTAAATCAAGGAGTCCATAACACCAAAATCTTCGGTAGTAGGTTCAACCAATACAACGGCAGCACCATCACCAAAAAGAGGAGCGGTGGTACGATCGGTATAATCGGTGATTGCCGACATTTTTTCAGCTCCCAGTACCAATACTTTTTTGTATTTGCCCGATTCGATAAAACTGGCAGCGGTACTAAGTGAAACGATAAATCCTGAACATGCGGCTTGTAAATCAAATGCCAACGCATTTTTGATGCCAACTTTTTCGGCAGCCATCGAAGCACATGAAGGGTAAATATGGTCGGGTGTGGTAGTTCCACAAATTACTAAATCAATTTCTTCCGGTTTAGTGCCTGTTTTAGCAAACAAATCTTCAATTGCCTTAGCAGCTAAATAAGATGTTCCCATGTTTTCACCCTTCAAAATACGACGCTCTTTAATACCAACTCGTGAGGTAATCCACTCGTCGTTAGTATCCATCATAGTGCTGAGTTCGTGATTGTTTAATACATAATCGGGAACATATCCTCCAACACCTGTAATAACTGCGCGAATTTTAGACATAAATTGCAATATTAAGTACTTAAAAATTGAGCCCTGAAGCATTTGTACTTAGGGCTCAACAATTTATTTATTATTTAAAGTAAACGGATTACCGGAATTAAGCGGTAGCCATTTTCTCGATAGCTAATTTGCCTCTGTAGTATCCACACTCTCCACAAACTGTGTGGTAGATGTGAGCTGCACCGCAATTAGAGCAATTTGCTAGTGTTTGAGGTATAGCTTTATAATGCGTTCTTCTTTTACGTGCTCTTTGTTTCGAAATTTTTCTCTTAGGATGTGCCATCTTAGTTGTTTATTTAATTGTTTTCTTTTATATTCTGCAGACCGTCCCATCGCGGGTCTGTCTGTGTTTCGTTTACTGTAAAATCGTCGTCGTCATCAAAGTCCAACACGCTGTTGTTGTCGTCATCATCATCGTCATCGTCACTCTTTTGACGGGTAATGTGTTTTTTTAGTTTTCCGACCATCATTTTGTTGCATTCGCCGGCTGCATGTACATGCTTCATTGGAATGTTTAAAACGATAAATTCGTATAAAAACCAGGCAATGTTTATTGCTCCTTCTGATTCCGGTACGATAACTATTTCGTCTTCTTCGGAAAATGAGTCTCCAAATTTGACAAGAAGTTTATCTTTGTAGTGAATGGCTTGCTCCATGTTGTCGAGACAACGGTCGCATGGAATTACAATAGTGCCGTCAACATCAAATTTCAGCTCGTAAGCATCCATTTTTTTCTGTACACTCACTTTTGCTTTTACATTTCCTATCTGTACTTCGGGGCTATCTATCTTTTTGAAATACGCGTTGTCCAAGTCGTATTCGACTACACGAGTTTCATCGGCAATATCCTTTAGTACTATATTGTATTGTTCGAATTTCGACATTATTCACTTGACTTTTAAAACCGCGCAAAGGTACAAAAATATGTTCTATTATTAAATAGTTTCTATTCTATTTTATCGAAAATTATTCTAATAACGATGTAACTGTCAGTAATACAAGCGTATTTGGTTGGCTTTTAATGTAAATTTTGTAATAAATTTTATTCGTTACGAATTGGAATTCTGCTTTAAAACGATGCGAAACACGGTTCCAACATTCAAATCGGATTGTTTAACGAAAATTTTTCCGCCATGATACTCTTCGATAATACGTTTAGCAAGCGAAAGCCCTAGCCCCCAACCTCTTTTTTTTGTTGTAAATCCTGGGGTAAATATTACTTTGAATTTACGTTTTTCGATGCCCTTTCCTGTGTCTTTTACATCGATGATTAACTCATCGTCTTCAGTATCTACAAAGATATCTATTTTACCAATTCCATCCATGGCATCGATAGCATTCTTGAACAAATTTTCAATAACCCATTCGAAAAGTGGGACGTTTAATTTGATAAATAAATGTTCGTCGGAAGCAAAGTGGCACGTGATGGCCACTTTTTGCGATGAGCGATTGTTCATGTATTGAACAGCATTGAACAGAGTTTCGTTAACACTTACCAATTGAAGATCGGGCTTTGAACCTATTTTGGAGAATCGTTCGGCTATAATTCTGAGCCGGTTTACATCTTTCTCCATTTCTCCTATCAAATTATCGTCTTTGTGACGCATTTTTAGCAAATCTACCCATGCCAGAAGTGACGAAATGGGAGTGCCAAGCTGATGAGCAGTTTCTTTGGATAATCCTACCCAAACTTGATTTTGTTCTGCTTTTTTTGTTCCGGAGAAAGCAAAAAATGCTACCAGTAAGAAAATGACAATAACGGCGAACTGCACATAGGGGAAGTAATATAATTGCTTAAGAAACAATGAATCATCGTAATACAGATATTGGGTAGTATCGTCTAATTTTAATTCGATGGCGGGCCGTAAAGCTTTTAAACGCATAATTTCATTTAAATAGAACTCATAAATATGTGTTTTGGGTTCTACCATGTTGCGCGAGAAAAGCATATTATCATTCGCATCAGCAATAATCATTGGAATGCTGGTGCTGTTTTCGATAATGGTACTGATAAAATTAATGTCAGTTTTTTCATCGGCATTGAGTAGTTGTCGGGTAGCTTCTGCCCAAAGAACTACTTTTTTCTGTTCCTCTGCTGCCAGTGATTTGGCCAGTTGATTGGTAAAGAGAGTAGACGCCACTACGATACAGACACCAACAACAATGAAAACCAGTTTTAATCGTTGTGAGATTTCATATAATTTATTGATATGTGGCATGTAATCAATTTTCAATTGTCTGAGTGAATAGGTCCGGTTCGAATTTGAAACGTCAAATATACCAAAAAAGTATGAATTGACCTTTCAATTTTTCATCTGCATAAATTATCGTATCTTTGTAGCAAAAATGGAGTGAACAGTGATTTTTGTATCGGTCTGAACGGATCGATAGCTAATGGCTGGTAACTGATAACTAAAAAAAAATGCATAAATCAGGTTTTGTAAATATTGTTGGAAATCCAAATGTAGGTAAGTCTACTTTAATGAATGCTTTAGTAGGTGAGCGAATCTCCATTATCACTTCTAAAGCTCAGACTACGCGTCATCGTATTTTAGGTATTGTTAATGGCGAGGACTTCCAAATTGTGTATTCTGATACTCCCGGAGTATTGAAACCTAACTACCGTCTTCAGGAATCGATGCTTAATTTTTCGCGTTCTGCATTGACCGATGCGGATGTGTTGTTGTACGTAACCGACGTGTTTGATACTTACGAGAAAAATGAAGACTTTGTAGAAAAGGTAAAGCTGAATCCTGCGCCTCTATTGCTTATTATCAATAAAATAGATCTTATCGATCAGGAAAAACTGGAAGTGTTGGTTGAAAAATGGAAAGAGTTATTGCCTCGTGCTGAAATCTATCCTGTTTCTGCTATTGAAAAATTCAATGTAGATGCTTTGTTTAGTCGCATCAAGGCTCTATTACCAGAGTCACCGGCATTTTTTGATAAAGATCAGCTGACGGATAAACCCGCACGTTTTTTCGTGACTGAAATTATTCGTGAAAAGATTCTGATGAATTATGATAAGGAGATCCCTTATTCGGTTGAAGTTGAGGTAGAGCAATTTGAAGAAGATGACAGGCTCATCCGTATTAATGCCGTCATCTATGCTGAGCGCGATTCACAAAAAGGAATCTTGATTGGACATGGTGGTAAGTCGCTCAAAAAAGTGGGTACGGAAGCGCGCAAAGACATGGAAGTATTTTTCGATAAGAAAGTGTTTCTGGAATTATTCGTGAAAGTAGAAAAAGACTGGCGTAACAAAGACCTAAAATTGAAAGGTTTTGGATACAATCTGGACTGATTTAGAAAGTCTAAGTCCATTTCAGAACTAAAATTAATTCCCGTTTTCGGAATTTATAATTGGAATAAGAAATTCCCGCAAGATGTTAAAGGTACTGTTGTATTTTTGAGCTTCGCGGGATTTCTTGTTTCGTATCGCATATCAATCAGAATATATAATTCGTTTATTTCAATATATGGAAAGCATAAAATCTATTTTTCGTATTGGTCATGGTCCTTCAAGTAGTCATACTATGGGCCCAAAACTGGCAGCAGAACAATTCAAATCAGAAACTCCTACTGCCGCATTTTATCGTGTTAGTTTGTACGGAAGTCTGGCTGCAACGGGTAAAGGACACTTTACGGATAAAGCCATTGCTGATGCTTTAATGCCCTTGTCTGTTCAATTTCAATGGTTTCCAGAAATTGTGTTGCCATTTCATACCAACGGTATGAAGTTTGAAGCGCTGGATGCAAATGCTGAGTTGCTCAAAGATTGGTTGGTGTATAGCGTTGGTGGTGGTAAGATAAGTGACGAAAACTCACATTTGGTCGAACGTCATGTTTATGAACATCATACCATGTCGGAGATTTTGCCGTGGGTGGAGAATCGTGGTAAGACATACTGGGAATATGTTCAGGATCATGAAGAGTCGGATTTATGGGATTATCTGAATGAAGTTTGGAAAACCATGCAGCAGTCTATTCAGGAAGGACTGGATAATGATGGTGTTTTACCGGGTGAACTTAACCTGCGCCGCAAGGCTGCATCGTATTGGGTGAAGGCCAAAAGTTATAAGGTGAGTTTGCAGAACAGATGCTTGATAATGGCTTATGCATTAGCTGTTTCGGAACAAAATGCGAGTGGTGGCAAGGTTGTTACTGCTCCAACGTGCGGTTCGGCAGGCGTATTGCCGGCCATTATGTTTCATTTAAAAACCAATCATCAATTTTCCGATAAAAATATCCTTCAGGCTTTGGCTACAGCGGGTTTGTTTGGCGGTGTGATTAAAAATAATGCCTCCATTTCCGGGGCTGAAGTGGGTTGTCAGGGCGAAATAGGTTCGGCTTGCGCAATGGCTGCTGCAGCAGCTAATCAGGTGTTTGGAGGTAGTCCACAACAAATTGAGTACGCTGCCGAAATGGGTCTGGAACACCATCTGGGTTTAACCTGCGATCCTGTTTGCGGTTTAGTGCAGATTCCCTGTATCGAGCGTAATTCGTTTGCCGCTTTACGTGCCTTAGATGCTAATCTGGCGTCGATGCTTTCGGATGGAAAGCATATTATCAGCTTTGATAAAGTGGTTGAAACCATGAGAATTACAGGTCACGACTTGCCAAGTCTTTACAAAGAAACGGCCGAAGGTGGATTGGCAATTGTAGGTAGACCCAAAATGGATATTTGCTGATGAAATATTGATGAGATTAACTTGAAAATAATGTGTGTTTGAAGGTTTATATTCGGTTAATTATTCATGCTTTTACAAATAATATTGAGGATAAATAAGAACCTTATTAATGTTCAATTGTTTTAATTTCAGTCATTCATCTATAAATAAATAAAATCATGAAAAATTCTGTCGGTCTTTTGGCAGCCTTTTTAGGAGGCGCTGTAATTGGTGGTGCTTTAGGTTTACTTTTTGCCCCCGAAAGTGGAGAAGAAACGCGTAAGAAAATTGCAGAAGCACTCGAAAAAAGAGGCATTAAGCTTAGTAAAAGTGAAATGGAAGATTTGGTTGATGAGATTAAATCTGAAATGAGTCCTGAAGCAAAATGATTTTTTAAACTATCCAAGCATGACTACTAATCAAGATCCCTCAACTAATTTTCAACAACTGTATGATGATGTTAAGAAATATGTTGAGTTACAAACCGAATATGTCAAGGTTGATTTTGTAGAAAAGTTGACAATTCTATTGTCGGCTTTGTTGATAATCGCCCTGATACTCGTTTTGGCGATAGGGGCACTTTTCTACTTGTTTTTTTCACTTGCCTATGCACTTGAACCTGTTTTGGGGAGTTTGGCGCTTAGCTTTGGCATTATCTCCGGCATCTATGTTGTGTTAATAGTGTTTTTTGTTTTGTTGCGCAGGCAAATAGTAATCAATCCATTGGTGAAGTTTCTTACCAATCTGTTTTTGACAAAACCCAACAAATAAACGTATGGAAATTGTACCAACTTCGACTCAACAGAAAAAAGTGAATGGCTTGGATGAATTGTCTATTCGAAAAATAGAATTGAAGGAGCAGATTCAATATCAGAAAATTCGAATTGTCGATTCGTCTCAGCAACTACTTTCACCGGCATCAGTAGCATCATATGTTTTTGGACGATTTACCAAGGGTCTGAATATGTTAGATGGCGTAATGATAGGTTATAAAATGATTCGCTCTTTACGACGTGTTTTCAGAAAATAAGGTCGTTAAGCTACATAACAAATAAAGCGCGTTTCCCTGTATGGAAAATGCGCTTTTTTGTTGTTCTGTCGGCAAGAGTTTAAAATTCGTAAACTGTCATATCTTCACCCAGAACGGTATTATCAAAAACAGCTGTTGCTTCGGCCAATAGCTCGTTTTGATGAATGTAGCGTGCTGAATAATGGCCAATGATTAGTTTCTTTACCTTCGCTTTTTTTGCAATTTCGGCGGCTTGACGTGCTGTGGAATGTTGGGTGTTTTTTGCCCGAACCAATTCGTCGTCCATAAAAGTGGCTTCGTGAAACAGGCAGTCGACGCCTTCAATTATTGGAATTATTTTTTCGGAATAGGCGGTGTCCGAACAATATGCAAATCGTTTCGGAGGTTCGCATTCGGTGGTCAGTAAGGAATTCAAAACGATTTCACCCTCTTCTGTTTCAAAATCTTCCCCTTGTTTTATTTTAGGAATTCGCCAGGTTGGTATTTTATAAAAATCGATCATGCTGCGGATAATATGCCTGTCCTTTGGCTTTTCTTCGAATAGAAAACCACAACAAGGGACTCTGTGTTTCAAAGGTATAGAGAAAACTTTTACCGACCGGTCTTCGAAAATTAATTCGTTTTTGCGTGGGTTGATGGCATGAAAAATAATTTTGAAAGGAATGTCGGTACAAAAATA
>Ga0302321_100000339_pt1 | contig 41191 bp, 39 predicted proteins | sample Fen_T0_1_FD_202505 | JGI IMG/M metagenome (GOLD analysis project Ga0302321, IMG submission 202505) | Peat permafrost microbial communities from Stordalen Mire near Abisko, Sweden - Fen_T0_1 | ecosystem: Environmental > Terrestrial > Soil > Wetlands > Permafrost | place: Sweden: Abisko... | reverse complement strand
CTCGTCGGGCCTCGCCTAGCGCTTCTTGTTCTTGGGCTTGTTTCCGCTCGACCTGGCGGTGGCCGCTCGGGTCGCGATCGGCGCGGCCGTGACCGGCTCGACGTCGGTGACCGCGGCGGCTTCGGCCGCCGCCGCCACGGCCCCGGCCTCGACCGCGGGGGTCGTGACCTGCGCGGCCGCGGCGTTCTGGGCTTGGGCCGCGGCGAGCTCGGCGTCCTCGCGATCGCGCTCGGCGCGCGCCTGGGCGATCGCCGCCTGCTTGCGCGCCATCTCCGCCTGCGGGTCGGCCTCGCGGCTCTGCTGGGGCTCCTGGTCATCCCGCAGCACGATCCGCAGGCGCTCCTGGGCCTCGCGCGACGTCGGCGCCACGGTCTCGGCCGGCGTGCCGGCCTTGAGGATGCGGCGGGCCACGTAGATCGACGTACCGAACGCGAGCAACGACGCCCACTGGGCAAACGTCAGGCCGCCGTAACGCGGGTCGGTATCCTCGGGGCGCAGGAAATCGAGCAGGAACCGCACCGGCGCGTAGAGCGCGCCCACGGCGACGGCGATGAACCCGGCGGGCAGCCGCCTGGTCGGGCGGAAGGCGAGCCACAACAGCACGAGGTTGATCGGCACCAGGTAGAGGAACTCGATGAGGCCGAGGTTCCACGCCCGGATGACCTCCTCGGTGCCGGGGTTGGTGACCAGCGGATAGACGTCCGCCAGGTGGCCGAGGTTCAGCTTGCGCGGATAGTCCATCGCGAGGAACGCGTACCAGCGATCCGAGGACACGATGCTGCCGATGTGATCGCTCACCACCGTGCAGCCGATCCGGCCGATCGTGAACGCGGGCAACAGGCCGATCAGCGTGATGTCGGCGAACAGCCGGGCCGGCAGACGCTTCCACCACACGAAGGTCGCGTAGCCGAGCGCGCCGCCGATGAACCCGCCGTACGACGAGATGCCGTCCCACATGCGGAGCGGCAGCGGCCAGTTCGACGGCCACACCTCGTCGGGAAGGAACCACCAGCCCGCGGGCGTGGCGTGGCTGACCTCGCCGATCCGGTCCCACTGGTAGGCGAGGATGTCGAACTCGTGGGCGCCGAGGAACCCGCTCAGCATCACCCAGGTGAGCAGCGAGCGAATGTGCTCGTCGCTGACGCCGTGCCACTCGGCGTAGCGCCGCAGCGGAACGGCGCCGACCATGACGCCGATGGCGACCAGCATCCCGAACCCCTGGATCGGGATGCCGATGTTGAACGCGCCGAGGTGAAAATACGGTATCCCGATCGATGCCGCGGCGGTCCCGGCCGACAGGAGAGCGACGGAGTGCATGCGCCGTGAGCCTACACCAGGGCGGGCGCCGCGCTATGCTGAGCGGGTGATCTGGGAGCCCTTCGTGATGGCGCTGGTGCTCGGAATCATCGTGGCCGCGGGCTTGTACTTTGCGTATCTCTGGCCACCGGGGCTACCACCCGAGCCCGGCGAGCCCGGCGAGCCCGCGAGCCCCCCTGCCCCCGAGGGCGCCGCTCCCGGCGAACCACCGGCGGCCGACGCCTCCGCGCACCCGGCGGGCGCCACCCCATGACGCTCGTCCGCGGGCTCGCGCGCGCGTGCCTCACCGCCGCCGCGCTGGTGGCCGCACCCGCGCCCGCGTCTCCGCGGGTCGCCGGGCGCGCCGGGCGCGCCGAGCGCATCGAGCACCGCCAGCTGGCCACGGCGCCGTCGCGCGGCCCCGCCACCGCGCTGGTCACGATCGAGGTGTTCCTCGTGCCCGGCCCCAACATGCCGGCCACGCTCGCCAGCCTCCAGCAGCTCCAGGAACGCCACCCGACCCGGGCCCGGCTGGTCTACCGGATCCTCAAGGGCGGCGCGGCGCTGATCGTGCCGACCGCGGCGCTCGAGGCGCAGTCCGAGGGCAAGTTCTTCGAGCTGATGGCCGAGCTCGCCAAGCAGCACTCGGCGACGACCCCGCTCAAGAAAGACGAGGTGCTCGAGCTCGCGCGCAAGGCCGGCGTCGATCCCCAGCGCGTCGCGGTGTCGACCCAGTTCGAGCCCTACATCGAGCTGCTCGACGCCAACCAGGGCCGCTTCGAACGGCTGCTGCGCTCGGCCAGCCCGCCGAGCGTGCTGTTCAACAGCAAGCCCACGCGGACGTCGTTGACCTCGATCAGCGCCGCCGACCTCGACCGCGAGTACGAGGCCGCCTACGACCGCGCGCTCGACAAGCTCGACCGCGGCTACTCGGTCGCCGAGCTCCCGCAAGCGTTCGACGACGACGCGGTCCAGGGCGGCGCGCCGCTCGTGGCCAGCAACACCACGCGCGACGACGACGACCGCTCGCCGCTCGATCACCCGCTGGCCCGGCCGCCGCTCTCGCTCGAGGGGCTGCCGTCGTTCGGCAAGCCGGGACTCGCGGCGATCGTGCCGATCGTCGTTTTGTGCCGGCCCAACGACGGCGAGTGCAGCAACCGGCTCAAGGCGATCGTGTCCGAGGTCCGGCTGTATCCGGAGCAGGTCCGCATCGTGTGGGCGCCGTGGTTCGACGTCGGCGCGGCCACGGCCACCGAGCTGACGCTGCTCGGCGATGCGGCGCTGTGCGCCGAGGCGACCGGCTCGCAACAGGACGAGCTGACCAGCTCGGCGGGCTGGCAGTGGCAGCTCGAGATGTTCGGTCAGATCAGCCGCGGCCAGGGCAAGAAGCTCGCCGAGCCGCTGATCGACCAGGCCGCCAGCCAGCTCCACCTCGATCGGCGGGCGCTCTCGGCCTGCCGGGCCCGGATGGCGGGCACCACGCTGACCTGGATCGCAGCAGCGCGTCACGCGGGAGTTCCACCCGGCAACGCCGCGGTCGTGATCGGCGGCCGGATCTACGACGGGCTCCCGGATCAGACGACGATCCACGCGCTCGTCGAGGCCGAGCTCGCCCCCGGGGTGCTCGGATCGTTGCCGCGCTGGCACACAGGCAAGTAGCTGGTTTGACCGTCCGGGCGCCGCGTGTTACCCGAAGAAGGTGGAGCTGATGTTCGCCGCAGCGACCGACATTGGTCGGCAGCGCACCCACAACGAGGATAATTTCCTCATCGACAAGAAGCTTCGGCTGTTCCTCGTCGCCGATGGCATGGGTGGCCACGCCGCGGGTGAGATCGCCTCGTCGATCGCGGTCCACGAGATCCGCGACGCGGTGTTCAACAGCCGCGAGCTGATCGACCGCTACCGGGTCGACCACCCGGGGGTGCAGGGCTACGAGATCCTGCAGATCCTCGAGGCCGCGATCCAGGCGGCCTGCGCGGCGGTCCACGCCCGCGCCCAGGCCGAGCCCGACAAGCGCGGCATGGGCACCACCGCGACCCTGCTGCTGATCGCCGGCGGCGGCGACCACCTGCGCGGCTTCATCGCACATGTCGGCGATAGTCGGGTCTACCTGGCGCGCCAGAACCAGTGCCACGTGCTGACCGAAGACCACTCGTTGATGAACGAGCTGGTGCGGCGCGGCAAGCTCAACCGCGAGCAGATCGAGAGCTCGCCGTACAAGCAGTACAAGAACGCGGTGACCCGCGCCGTCGGGGTGTACGGCTCGGTCGAGGTCGATACCTTCGACTTCGACATCCTGCCCGGCGACCGGTTCTTGCTGTGCTCCGACGGGATGTACGCCTATGTCGACGAGGACGAGCTGCCCAAGCAGCTGGCCGACGGCGAGGTCAAGGACATCCCCAAGAAGCTCGTCGAGATCGCCAACACCGGCGGCGGCCACGACAACATCACCGCCGTGGTGGTCCGGATCGGCGAGACCTCGTCCGCCGACCTCGTGCCGCGCACCACCGAGGTCTCGCTCAAGCTCGAGGTCCTGAAGGGCATGGCGATATTCCGCTACATGTCCTACAAGGAGCTGGTCCGGATCTCGAACATCGCCGAGATGATCGAGGTCGCGAGCGACCAGGTGATCTTCTCCACCGGCCAGCCGGGCGACGCGATGTACGTCGTGATGTCGGGCACCGTGAAGCTCGCCAGGGCCGAGACCGTGGTCGCCGAGCTGACCCGCGGCCAGCACTTCGGCGAGATGTCGCTGATCGATCGCTCGGTCCGCTCGCTCACCGCGACCGCCACCGAGGGCGCGCGGCTGGTCGTCGTCCACCGCAAAGACTTCTACGAGATCATCAAGCGCGAGCCGGCGCTGGCGACCAAGATGCTGTGGAGCTTCGTGCAGGTGCTCGGCCAGCGGCTCCGCAAGACGACGAACGATCTGTCCGCCGCGCTGCACGGCGATCGCCAGGGCGTGGCGACCGAATCCGAGAACCAGTTCCAGGACTGAGCCCGCCGGCGTCGTGACCGGCGTCGTGACCGGCGTCGTGACCGGCGTCGTGACCGGCGTCGTGACCGGCGTCGTGAATAGATTCGATCGCGCGCGCGTTGCCGCGGCATGATCCGTCTTGCCGCCGCCGCATTCCTCCTGGCCGCGTGTCACCCGGCTCCGCCCAGGCCACCCGCGACCGCCGCGCGCGTGGTCGCGCTGATCTCGGCCACCGCCGAGTGGCAGGCGCTCGTCGCGCAGTTCCCCGGGGTACCGGTCCACGACGCGCCGTTCGGTGCATGGTTCACCCACCGGCTCGGCGGCGAGGACGTCGTGTTCTTGCACGGCGGCTATGGCAAGGTCGCGGCCGCCGGCTCGACGCAGTACGCGATCGATCACTTCCGACCCGCGCTGCTCGTCAACCTCGGCACCTGCGGCGGGTTCGGCGGCGAGCGCGCGGTCGGCGACATCGTGCTCGCGACCGAGACGATCATCCACGACATCGTCGAGCGCATGGGCGACGCCGACGAGGCGATCGAGGATTTCCACACCAGGCTCGCGCCGGTGCGATGGCCGGCTCGGCTCGCCAGCCGGGTCATCGAGGCGCCGATCATCTCGGCCGATGGCGATCTCGATCCGGCCGCGGCGCCGGCGCTCCGCGCCAGGTATCACGCGACCGTCGCAGACTGGGAGTCCGGCGCGATCGCCTGGGTGGCGGCGCGCAACCACACGCCGGTCGTCATCCTGCGCAGCGTCACCGACATCGTCGATGCCCAAGGCGGTGACGCGACCTACGGTGCGGCCGAGGTCTGGCGACGCGCGACCATCGCCGCGATGGCGTCGCTGGTCAGCCTACTCGACGAGGCGCTGCCGGAGCTGGTGCGGTGACCGGGCCCGCGCCGGGGCGGGCCGCGGGCGCGACGGTCTTGATGGGGCCGGTCGACAACGCGGGGTTGCCGGGCGCCGCGGCTTGTGCAGCAGGCGATTCGACGTTGCCGGCCGGCGGCTCGACGCTGCCCTCGTCGTCGCTGTCGCGACCTTGGTTGGCAGAACCGAGCGAGGGTAGCTCGTCGGCAGACGACTCGACCGCGCGAACTGCTTCGTCCCATGCGATCGCCGGCCCTTTGACATCGCGGACCTCCGAGCGCTTCTGGTTACGACGATCTTCTTTTTGCTTTGCGCGATCTTTGAGATCAGTTTCGCGCTGACGTTTGGCAAAGGTAGCTTTGCGATTGGCCATGGGACCTCTCGGGCTGTTGGTCGCACAGCATAGCCGAGAACTGCACGAGCGGTAGCGCTCCACACACATGCGAATGCGCAGGATCGCTCGGTGGCAGGCGCCATTGACGGCGCGCGGCGAGCGTGAAACGGGTCACGCGCCGAGCGCGGGACCGGCCAGCTCGGCGATCACCGCGGGCGGCGCCTGCACCAGCTCGATCAGCACGCCCTCGCCCGACAGCGGCAGCTGCGCGTCGCCCCTGGGATGAATGAAGCACACGTCGTGGCCGGCCGCACCGCGGCGGATCCCGCCCGGCGCGAACCGCATGCCCTGCGCGGACAGCCAGGTCACCGCGGCTGCGAGATCGTCTACCCACAGGCCGATGTGATTGAGGCTCGGCTCGTGGACTTTCGGGCGCGCCGCCGGATCGATCGGCTCCATCAGGTCGATCTCCACCCCGGCCACCGCGAGGATATCCTCGTCGACGTTCTCCTGCGCGCTGCGAAAACTTCCGGTCACCGCGACGCCGAACAGATCGACCCACAGGTGGCGCAGCCGGGCCTTGCTCGGCCCGCCGATCGCGATCTGCTGCACGCCGAGCACGCGAAACGGCCGCGCCGCGATCATCGCGAGCCCGCCGCGCTGCCGGAGGTGTCGAGGACGATCATACCGCCCTGGTTTCGCACACGGGCGTTTTGCTGGCAATGCATCGAAGACGCCGCCCGAAGCACCCGAAGCTCGCGGAGGTTCGGGTCTCGAACAACGCCGCAACGACTTGTTTCGAATCGGCTTCAATCGGCGTTATCGGGCTCGATGAAGCTCCAGCGCACCTCGGGCAGCCGGGCCTTGAGCGCGCGCTCGAACGCGTTGATCGCCTCGACCAGCGCGTCGGTCTCGAGGCCGGCGCGAAACTTGAGCTTCGCGGCGACGATGATCTCGCCCGGGCCCTGCTGCATCGTCAGCACGTTGAGCACGCGGTCGACGTTGGGATCGAGCTCGGCGAGCTCCTCGAACGCCTTGACCAGGCTCGGATCGGCGGCCTCGCCGACGAGCAGGCTCTTGACCTCGCGGGCGAGAAAGCTCGCGACGCCGACCAGCACCAGGCCGATCGCGAGCGAGCCGATCGCGTCCCACCGGCCGTCGCGGGTGAGCCTGGACAGGCCGACCGCGGCGAGCGCGAACACGAGGCCCAGCACCGCCGCGCTGTTCTCGCCGAACACGACGATCAGATCCGAGTCCTTGGTCTCGCGAAGGTAGCGAAGCAACGGCTTCTGGCCGCGCCGCCGGGCCATCGCGCGGAGGTTGCCGAGCGTCGACCAGCCCTCGAGCAAGAGCGAGATCGCCAGGATGATCAGCGCGACGGTGATCTCGCCGACCGGCTCGGGCTCCTCGAGCTTGTGGACGCCCTCGTAGATCGAGAACACGCCGCCGCCGAAGAACAGCAGCAGCGCGACGATGAACGAGTAGAAGTACATCGAGCGGCCGTAGCCGAACGGGTGATCGTGATCGGCCGGCCTGCGCGCCTGGCGCACGCCCCGCAAGAGCAGCAGCTGGTTGCCGCAATCGGCCAGCGAGTGCAGCGTCTCGGCGAGCATCGCCCCCGAGCCGGTGAGCGCCGCGGCGACGCCCTTGGCCACCGCGATGAGGACGTTGACGACGAGCGACTTGAGGATCTCGCGGGTCGACTCCGCCGACACGGCTACTTGAGCACTTTCGACAGCGCGCGAAAATCGTCGGACCCGGCCCGGCCGAGCAGGTCGAACACGCAGGCCTCCGCCGAGCTGAGGATCGCGCCGGCGCGGTGCATGAGCCCCAGGCCGATCTCGCGGTTCATCGCGGTGCGGCTCGCGACCGCGTCGGCGCAGACATGCGTCGCGTAGCCGCGGGCGACCAGATCGCGCGCGGTCTGGTACACGCAGACGTGGGTCTCCATGCCGCAGACGATCCACTGATCGCGGGCGAGCTGGGGCGCCAGCGCCGCGAACTCGGGAGCCGCCGCCGTGGAGAACTCGAGCTTGTCGAAGCGATGCACGGCCTTGGCCCCGGCGAGCGCGGCCTCGATCGGCGCCACGGTTGCGCCCAGGCCCTTGGGGTACTGCTGGCTGACCACGATCGGCAGGCCGAGCTGATCGGCGGCCTGGATGAGCAGCACTGCGTTGCGCAGCATCTGCTCGGCCGCGTCGGGCTGCATCGCCGGCAGCAGGCGCTGCTGGATATCGACCACGAGCAGCGCGGCCCGGCGGCGCGACAGCGGCGCGAACGTCACCCGGCCCCCCCGGCCGCTCCGGCCGCTCCGGCGGCGCCGCGCAGCGTGGCCAGCGCGTCGACCAGCCGCAGCCGCCGCGACTGCTCCTCGGCCAGCCGCGCGCGCTGCTCGGCGACGACGTCCTCGGGGGCCCGAGCCAGGAAGTCGGCGTTGCCGAGCTTCTTCTCGAGCGTGGTGATCTCCTTGTCGGCCTTGCCGATATCCTTGGCGATCCGCGCCTGCTCGGCCACGACGTCGATCAGGCCGCCGAGCGGCATCACGACCTCGACGTCGCCGCCGACCACGGCCTTGGCGGCGTCGGCCGCGGCGGGCGCCGCGATCGCGGCGTCGACCAGCGTCGCGTCGACCTTGGCGGCGCGCTCGATGATGGCGAGGTACTTCTCGATCGTGGCGCGCGGCGCCGCGCTGGCGACCCGCAGATCGACCGCGATCGGCTGCGCCGGCGACACGCCGTACGTCTGCTTCAACATCCGGCACGCGACCGCGACGTTCTGCAGGAGCTGCATCTCGGCCTCGGCGGCCGGATCGACCCACGACGCATCGCCGCGCGGGAACACGGTGATCATCAGCGAGCCGGGCAGCTGCGGCGGCTTGGGCAGCTGCTGCCAGATCTCCTCGGTGACGAACGGCGAGAACGGATGGAGCAGCCGCATCGTGGTCTCGAGCACCGTGGCCAGCACGCCCTGCACGACGTGGCGGCGCGCGTTGCGCGCGGCGTCCTGCTCGATCTCGGCGCTCTGGTAGAGGTGCGGCTTGGCGATCTCGATGTACCAGTCGCACAGCTCGTCCCACACGAAGTGGAAGATCGCGTTGGCGGCGTCGGCGAACCGGAACGACTCGAGCGCGGCGTCGACCTCGCCGACCACGACCTGCAGCCGCGACAGGATCCAGCGCTCCGCCATGCCGAGCGCGGCGCGCCCCGCCGGCGTGGTCAGCTGGGCCTCGAACCGCTCGGGGTCGTAGCCGTCGAGGTTGATCAGCGCGAACCGCGACGCGTTCCACAGCTTGTTGATGAAGTTGCGGTACTTCTCGACGCGATCGACCGAGAGCCGGAGCCGCAGCGTGGTGTTGAGCGCCGCGAGCGCGAACCGGAGCGCGTCGGCGCCCATCGCCGGGATGCCCTTGCCGAAGTTCTTGCGCAGCGTCTGCTTGAGCTTGTCCGGATCGACCGGCGGCTTCTCGACGTCGACCCGCTCGAGCAGCTGATCGAGCGTCGCGCCGTGCACGATGTCGAGCGGATCGATGACGTTGCCCTTGGTCTTGGACATCTTGTCACCGTTCTCGTCGGTGACGATCGACGTCAGGTACACGGTGCGGAACGGCACCTTGCCCATGAAGTAGAGCCCCATCATCATCATCCGGGCGACCCAGAAGAAGATGATGTCGGGTCCGGTGACCAGGACGTTGTTGGGGTAGAAGGTCGCGAGATCGCGGGTCTTCTCCGGCCAGCCCAGGGTCGAGAACGGCCACAGCCCCGAGCTGAACCAGGTGTCGAGGATATCCTCGTCCTGCGCAAGCTCCGCGCCGCCGCACGCGCTGCACGCGGTGGGCGTGTCGCGCGCCACCGTGATGCCGCCGCACGCACAGTGCCACGCCGGGATGCGATGGCCCCACCACAGCTGGCGCGAGATGCACCAGTCCTTGATGTTGGTCATCCAGTGCATGAACGTCTTGGTCTCGTGCTCGGGCACGAACTTGGTCTTGCCCTGCTCGACGGCGGCGGCGGCCTTTTCGGCGAGCGGCGCCGCCTTGACCCACCACTGCTCCATCAGCATCGGCTCGATCACCGCGCCCGAGCGCTGGCTCCGGCCGCGCGGCACCCGGTACGGCTTGACCTCGCCGAGCGCCCCGGCGGCCTCGAGATCGGCGACCACCGCCTTGCGGGCCTCATCGACGGTGAGCCCGACGTACGTGGCGGGCGACGGCGCGCACATCCGGCCCTTGGCGTCGATCACCTGGAGGATCGGCAAGCCGGCGATCTGCGAGACCTCGTAGTCGCTCGGATCGTGGGCGGGCGTGACCTTCACGGCGCCGGAGCCGAACGCCGGATCGGGCCACGGCTTGCCGTCGCGGATGATGTCGATCGGCACGATCGGGATGCGGCGCCCGGTCAGCGGCAGCTCGATCTGCTTGCCGTGGAGGTGCAGGTAGCGCTCGTCCTTGGCGTGGACGGCCACCGCGGTATCGCCGAGCATGGTCTCGGGCCGCGTGGTCGCGACGATGATCTCGCCGCCGCCGACGATCGGGTACTTGATCTCCCACAGCGAGCCGTTCTCCTCGACGGTGTCGACCTCGAGGTCCGAGACCACGGTCTCGCTCGACGGGTCCCAGTTGATCATCCGCTTGGCGCGGAAGATCAGGCCGTCCTCGTAGAGCCGGACGAACGCCTCGACGACGGCGCGGTTGGATCGCTCGTCCATCGTGAACCGCTCGCGCGTCCAGTCGAGCGAGAAGCCCATCAGCTTCTCCTGCTCGCTGATCCGGTTGCCGCTGCGCTCCTTCCACGTCCACGCCCGCTTCATGAACTCGTCGCGGCCGAGCTCGAACCGCGACTTGTGCTCGCGGCGCTTGAGATCCTTCTCGAGCAGCACGTGGACCGCGATCGAGGCGTGATCGGTGCCCGGCATCCACATCGCGTTGAACCCCTGCATCCGCTTCCAGCGGATCAGGATGTCCTGCAGGGTCGAGCCCAGGCCGTGGCCGATGTGCAAGGAGCCGGTGACGTTGGGCGGGGGCAACGTGATCGCGTACGGTACCGTCGGGCTCGCCTCGTCCGCGTGAAAGAACCCGTTCTCAAGCCAGAACCTCCGCCAGCGGGGCTCGACTTCCGATGGATCATACTGCTTGGGCAGCGCCGACGACGTCGTCACCTCGCGACGCTAGCACACCCCGCCCGCCGGACGAGCCGGTTGGGCGCGCGCGCCGCGCGACGGCCGATGGCTGATCGCGATGCAGCGATCCCGCCCCGCCAGGGACGCCGCGCAGCTCGCTAGCTGCGGCGCGCGGTCAGGTCGTGCAGGTTCTCGCGGATGATCTGCTCGGCGAGATCGGGAACCACCTCCCACACGATCCGCTCGACGACCTCGGCCGACAGCTTGAGCAGCGCGGCGAGCTCCGGGCTCCCGGGCTCGAGGCCGCTGGCCTCGGCGAGCCGCGACGCCATCTTCTGCAGCGTGCGCTCGACGATCTGCGAGCGCTTCGTAGGCGTGCCCCCGACCAGCGGCGCGCGGCCCACGGTCGCGATCCCCGTGGAGGGTGCCGCGGCGACGGCCGGTGGCGGCGGCGCAGGCGATCGGATCGCCGGCGCGGTGCCGGGGCCATTGTTGCCGCCCGGCGCGATCGGCGGGACGGCCATCACGGCGGTCTTGCCGGGCGGCGCGCTCGGCGGCGGACTGGTCGCCGGCGCCGACCCCCCCGCGGGCATCTTGATCGTCGGCATGCCCATGATCGTCGCCGACCGCGGCGGCATCGCGCCCGACGCAGCCGCCGACGCGGCCGCGGGCGCGGGCGCGGTCTTGTTGGTCCCCCCGGCGCCGGCCGGGGCCGCGGGCGCCGCCGACGCCGCCGACGCCGGCTGACCCGGCCGCGCGACTCCGCTGGCGGCCTTGCCGGCGATCTCCGTGATCTTCTCCAGCATGGTCTGCGTGTCCCACGGCTTGGGCAGGTTGGCATCCGCGCCGACCTGGGTGCCGCGCGCCGCGTCATAGGGCGCTGCGTTGCCGACCAGGATCACGACCGGGATGCCCGCGGTCGCGGCCTCGGACTTGAGCGCGAGGCACAGGTCGTAGCCGGACTTATCGACGCCCGGCATGTGAGAGTCGGCGAGGACGATCGTCGGCTTCTGGCTGCGGGCCTTATCGAGGCCCTCATCGAAGCTACGCGCGCCGACGTACGTGAACTCGGTGCCGCGGAAGGTGATATCCGCGACCTGTTGCATCGTCGCGCTGTCATCGACGCACAAAACAATCTTGCTCACTTGGGATCCTCCCCAGAAGTCTGGCTACAACGCGCCCGACCCGCAGGCTTCACACGGGATCGTCGTATCACGGTGCTCGCCGAGGGGTCAATTCAACTGCCGAGAATCTGTGGGCCTTTTGGCGAGCTGCGGGAATCGGTGCTAACGTTGCCGACCCATGGCTACGCACCACACGCCTCTGCAACGGGCCTGCGCCGAGGCGGTCGCTGCTCACGCGGGCATCGCCGCGAGCGATCTGAAAGTCGAGGCCCCGCCGCGCCCGGACCTGGGCGATTTTGCCGTCGGTTGCTTCGCGATCGCCAAGGCTCGCAAGCAGAACCCCGCCGAGGTGGCGCGCAGCATCGCCGCGGCGTTCACGCCGACCCCGATGCTCGCCAGCGCGACCGCGAACGGTCCGTTCGTCAACTTCCGCGCCAACCGTAGCGCGGCCTATCGCTGGCTCTGCGACAGCGCCCTGCACAGCCGGTTGATCCCGCGCGAGCTGGGCGCCGGCCAGACGATCTGCATCGACTTCGGCTCGCCCAACATCTCGAAGCACCTCGCGTATCACCACATCCGCGGCACGACGCTCGGCCACGCCCTGGCCGAGACCTACCGCGCCCTGGGCTACCGCGTCATCGGCATCAACTTCCTGGGCGACTGGGGCACCACGCACGGCATGCTGCTCGCCGCCTGGAAACGCTGGGGGCCGATCGACCCGGTCGACGTCACGGGGCTCAACGCGCTGTACGTGAAGTTTCGGGCCGCGATGGCCGCCGATCCCGCCGTCGAGCAGGACGGCCGCGCCTGGTTCAAGCGGCTCGAGGATGGCGATCCCGAGGCCCGGGCGCTGTGGCAGCAGTTCCGCGACGTGTCGTGGGCCGAGTTCCAGCAGGTCTACGAGATCCTGGGGATCGAGTACGAGGAGGTGCGCGGCGAGGCCGCCTACGAGCCCGACATGCCGCGCGTGTTCGACAGCCTGGCCGCCAAGCAGCTCACCGTGATGAGCGACGGCGCCCTCGTCGTCGAGCTGCCCGACGAGAAGACGCCGATCCTCATGCGCACCCGCGACGGCACCACGCTCTACGCCACGCGCGACGTCGCGGCCGCCGAGTACCGCTGGGACCACTACCAGTTCGCGCGGTCGCTCTACGTCGTCGACCGCGGCCAGTCGCTGCACTTCCGCCAGCTGTTCAAGCTGCTCGCCAGGATGGGCCACACCTGGTCCGAGCGCTGCGAGCACGTGCCCTACGGCCTGGTCAAGATCGACAACCAGCGCGCGGCGACCCGGCTGGGCAACGTCGTCTTGATGCGCGACGTGTTCACGATCGCCGAGACCCTCGTGCGCGAGCGGATCGCGACCACCAACCCCGACCTCCCGGCGACCGTGATCGACGCGGTCGCGCGCCAGGTCGGGATCGGCGCGATCGTGTTCGCCAACCTCGCGCCGCAGCGCGAGAAGGACATCGAGTTCGACATCGACCACGCGGTCTCGCTCGAGGGCGACTCCGGCCCCTACCTCCAGTACAGCCACGCGCGGTGCGCCGCGATCGCCCGCAAGGCGGCCGACCCGATCAGCTCGCTCGACGGCATCGATCTGGGCCTGCTCCAGCACGACGCCGAGTGGGCGGTCGCGCTCCGGCTGTCCGGCTTCCCCGACGCGGTCGTCCGCTCCGCCGAGGCCGCCGAGCCGCACGTGATCTGCCACTACCTGCTCCAGCTCGCGGCCGACTTCTCGCGCTGGTACACGCTCGGCAACGGCGATGCGTCGCTGCGCGTCGTGTGCGACGATCCCGCCACCCGGCGCGCCCGGCTCGCCCTGGTCGCCGCGGTCCAGGCCACCCTGCGCGACGGCCTCGCGATGCTGGGCATCGCCGCCCCCGACCAGATGTAGCGCCTCAAAGCGCACATCCACCAGGGGCAGATCATCCTCGACGAGCCGAGCGATCTCCCCGAAGGTGCCGCGGTGGAGGTGCTGGTCGGAGACCGCGACGACTTGAGCGCTCGCGAACGCGCCGAGCTCGATGACGTGCTCGACGACAGCGCAGCTCAGTTCGCGCGCGGTGAGTTCGACGGGCGGTTCTTCAGACCCGGCCGAGCGAGCGCGGCGGCAGGCGGCGGGCGCCGCCGGCGATCACGAGGACGGCGAGCGTGGTCAGGTAGGGCAAGAGTGGCGCGAGCTCCGAGGGGATCGCGACCTTGGTGACCTGGAAGGCGATGTTGAGCGCCTCGGTGACGGCGACGCCCAGGCAGGCGACCACGGCCCAGGCCGGGCGCCAGCCGGCGAGGATGACCATGGCGAGCGCCATGTAGCCGCGGCTCGACGACATGTCGGCCGAGAATCCGTTGACGCTGAGCGACAGCTGGGCGCCGCCGGCGCCGGACAGCGCGCCGCCGACCAGCGCGGCGAACAGGCGGGCGCGGGTCGGTGACACGCCGACCGAGATCAGCGCGTCCGGCCGATCGCCCGCGGCGCGCAGCCGCACGCCCCAGCGGGTGCGGCGCAGCGCGAACGGCACGGCGAACGCGGCGATGACCGCGAGCCAGACGATCGGGTTGCCGACGACCGAGCTGCCGAACCCCGGCGTCGGCGGCGAGTTGGCGCCTTCGCCGAACAAGAGCTGGAGCAGGAACCGGGTTCCGCCGAGCGCGAGCAGGTTGAGCGCGACGCCGACGATGACCTGATCGGCGCCCAGGTTCAGCGCGCAGCCGACCTGCACGGCGGCGACCACCATGCCCGCGGCGATCCCGCCCGCGAGGCCGAGGGCGGCCGAGTCGGTCGCGTAGCCGACCGCCGCGGCGGCGAACGCGCCGAACAGGAGCTTGGCCTCGAGGGCGAGGTCGATCACGCCGGCGCGCTCGGTGATCGAGCCGCCCATCGCGGCGAGCGCGTAGGGCACCGCGATGCGCAGCACCTGGGCGGCGAACCCGAGCGTGAACACGGTGGCGAGCAGCTCGGTCACGGGCGGGCCTCCGCGCGCCGGACCCACGGGCCGGCGGCCGCGACCGCGAGCACGACCACGCCCTGCAGCATCTCGGTCAGCTCCTTGGGGACCAGGTCGGCGACCGCGAGCCCCCCCGAGGACAAGAACCCGAGGACCACCGCCGCGAGCGCGACGCCCGCCGGGTGCATGCGGCCGAGCAGCGCCGCCGAGATCCCGAGCAGGCCCGTGCCGCGGCCGAGGCCTTCTTCGAACGCGTACTTGTCACCCATCACGAAGTTGGTGGCGGCAAGCCCCGCGAGCGCGCCCGCCCCGGCCATGACGAGGGTCTGGACCTTGCCGACCGCGGTCCCGGTCATGCGCGCCGCCTCGGGGCTCTGGCCGACCGCGCGCCACGCCTGCCCCCAGGTGGTGGTGGACCGCAGCCACCACACCACCGCCACCGCGAGGATCGCCAGCGCGATCGACGCGTTGGCCTGGCTGCCGCCCAGGCCGAGCTGCGGCAGCTCGGCGCCGTGGACGATCGCGGCGCCGCGCGTGGTGCCGCCGCGAAAGATCGCGCGGTTGCCGATGTAGAGCGCGAACCCTGCGACGATCGCGTTGAGCATGATCGACGTGATGACCTCGTGCGCGCCGCGCGTCGCGCGCAGCCCGCCGATCACCGCGCCGACCACCGCGCCCGCCCCCGCCGCCGCGACGATGCAGAGCGGGATCGCGACGATACCCGGGGTGCCCGCCGGCAGCGCCGCGCCGACCACCGCGCACGCCAGCACGCCGGCGGTCAGCTGCGCCTCGGCGCCGATGTTGAACAGGCCGACGTCGAGCGCGATCGAGACCGACAGCCCGGTCAACACCAGCGCGGTCGCCTTGTAGAGCACCTGGCCGAGCAGGTACGGGTCGCTCGCGGTGCGGGTGACCATCGCCCACCACACGTGGCCCGGCGCCTTGCCGGCGACCAGCATCAGCAGGCTGCCGATCGCGATCGAGGCGAGCAGCGCGATCGCCGCTGCGTCGAGCTCGCGCCGCATCCCGGCGCCGCGCAGCTCCGGCGCGGGCCCTCGGTCGGGCGCGGCGGGGCGCGGCTCGCGCAGGCCCGGCGCGCCGCTGCCGACGGCCTCCACGGGGGTGGTCATACGCCCTCCACGCCGGTCATGAGCGCGCCGAGCGCCGCCCGGGCGCCGGCCTCGCCCAGCGCAGCGCCGTGCAGCTCGCCGACGATCCGGCCGCGCAGCATCACGACGACGCGATGACACAGCGCGAGCAGCTCGTCGAGATCCGCCGAGATCACGAGCACGCCGGCCCCGGCGGACGCCGCGCCGCGCAGCCGATCGTGGATCCGCACGACCGCGCCGAGGTCGACGCCGCGGGTCGGCTGACACGCCACGACCGACGACAGCGCCGGCCGCGACAGCTCGCGCCCGACCACGACCTTCTGCTGGTTGCCGCCCGAGAGCGAGCGGACGATGACGTCGGGATCGGCGGGTCGGATGTCGAGCTCGGCGATCTGCGTGCGGGCGTGCGCCAGCACCCGCTTGCGATCGACCCACAGCCGGCCGGTGAGATCGCGGCGGCCGAGCGCGAGGTTGTCGGCGATCGTCGCCTCGAGCCACAGCCCGCCGTGGTGGCGATCCTCGGGGATGTGGGCGAGGCCGCGCGCGAACCGCTCCGCCGGCGCCAGCTGGGTGACGTCGCGGCCGGCGATCTGGATCGTGCCGGCCAGGGCCGGGGCGAGGCCGGCGATCGCCAGCGCGAGCTCGCGTTGACCGTTGCCATCGACCCCGGCGACGCCGACGATCTCGCCGGCGCGCACCGCCAGGTCGATCCCGGGGCCGGCGGCCTCCCCGCGTGGACCGCGCGCACCGCCGCCGAGCGCCACGCCGGTCAGCCCGAGCACGACCGGCGCGGTCGGCGCCGGCGCGGCGACCCGCGCCGGCGCCGGCAGGTCGCTGCCGACCATCGCGCGGGCGATCGCGCCGACGTCGAGCTCGGTGGCGCGCGCGGCCCCGGCCGAGAACGTCGCCACGGTCGCGCCGTTGCGCAGCACGGTGACGTCGTCGGCCACCGCGCGGACCTCGTCGAGCTTGTGGGTCACGATCACGATCGTCGTGCCCTCGGCGGCGAGCCGGCGCAGCGTCTGGAGCAGGCCGTCGACCTCGATCGGCGCCAGCACGGCGGTCGGCTCGTCGAGGATGAGCAGCCTGGCGCCATGGTAGAGCGCCGCGACGATCTCGGCGCGCTGCGCGGCGCCCAGCGCTAGCTCCTCGGCCGCCGCCCACGGATCGATCGGCAGGCCGATCCGCCGGCCGAGCTCGCGCAGCTGGTCGGCTGCGGGCTCGAGCTCGAGCAGCGGCCCGCGCAGCGGCTCGACCCCGAGCACCGCGTTCTCGACCACGCTCAGCGTGCCCGCGCTGGCGCCGTGCTGCTGGACGATGCCCACGCCGGCCGCGCGCGCCGCCCGGCGATCCCAGGTCGCCACGTCGATCGGCGTGCCGGCCAGCGCGAGCGTGCCGCGGTCGCCGCGCAGCACGCCGGCGAGGATCTTCACGAGCGTCGATTTGCCGGCGCCGTTCTCGCCGACCAGCGCGTGCACCGTGCCGCGCCGCACGGCGAACCTGGCCTGCTGGAGCACGACGCAGGCGCCGTAACGCTTGTCGAGCTCGGCCTCGATCATCATGCCGTTCATCGCGCCGTTCGTGGCTCCGTTCGGCGATTCGCCCCGGGCCGCCTGGGTCGCTGCGTTCGATCCGTTCATCGGGTCACCGGTCCGGTACCTTGATCTTGCCGGCGACGATGGCGTTGCCGAGCGCGTTGGCCTTCTCGACCACGTCGATCGGCAGCATCCGCCGGTTGCGCTCGTCGGACACGAACCCGACGCCGTGGTCGGCCAGCCCGAGCTCGTACAGCCCGCCGTGGAACTTGCCGGCGATGATGTCCTTGACGATGTCGACCACCGCGACGTCGACCCGCTTGACCATGCTGGTCAAGACGCAGCACGGCGCGGCCTCGAACTGATCCGAGTCGACCCCGATCGCGAGCGCGCCGCGCTGGCGCGCCGCCGCGAACACGCCGTCGCCGGTCTTGCCCGCGGCGTGGAAGATCACGTCGGCGCCCTGGCCGTACTGCGCCGACGCCAGCTCGCCGCCGAGCGACGGATCGGCGAACGCCTTGGGCTCGGTCCCGGCGTACGCCGACACCACTCGGCAGGTGGGGCATACCTGGTGGACCCCCGCCTCGTAGCCGGCCTCGAACTTGCGGATCAGCGGGATCTTCATGCCGCCGACGAACCCGACGACCTTGCTGTGCGTCGTCATCCCGGCGATCGCGCCGACCAGGAAGCTGCCCTCCTGCTCGCGAAACCGGAGGCCCGCGAGGTTCTGCAGCGTGCCGACGCCGTCGGACGGCGAGTAGTCGACGCCCGCGAACCGCACGCCCGGAAACTGCCCGGCGAGCCGCTCGAGGTCGGGCCCGAAGATGAAGCCGACGCCGATGACGAGATCGCACTTGCGGGCGGCCAGCGTGCGCAGCGCGCTCTCGCGATCGGCGCCCTCGGTCGGCTCGATGAACTGGATCTCGACGCCGAGCTCGTCGCGCACGCGCTGCAGCCCGCGCCACGCCGACTCGTTGAACGACTTGTCGTTCTTGCCGCCGATGTCGAACACCAGCCCGACGCGTAGCCCGGCGCCTTGCTTGTGCGCGTCCTGGTGGATCGCGGCCGCGCCGATCGCGATGAGCAGCGCGTTGATCGCGAGCAGGAGGCCGATCAAGCGCCGGGCTGTCACCGCTCGGCACAGTAGCCGAAAACTTCTCGGTCCATCGCGGGGCAGGCTGCGCGACGCGACCGCGTTGTCGCGATCGCGCGACCGCGCCGCCCCACCCTCTCGTAGTTCAGCTCACAATGCACAATCCCACGTAATATAACGTACACACCGCGACGCCCATCCCGCCACCTCCGGCACCTCGGGGGAGGCTCGTGAAGGTGCGTATCGTATGTGCTATCACCGAAAACGGGTGCACGTGGCCACACAGCCCGGCCGTCCCAGCCACGGCCGACGCAGGAGCGCAGCAATGGGAATCATGAGTTTCATCAAGGGCGGAGTCGCCGAGCTGGCGATCGCCCGGCCCGACGCCGCCAAGGACCAGTGGGTCTACAAGCATCCGGATCAGACGATCCCGATGAAGGCGCAGCTCACCGTCGACAGCGACGAGGTCGCGCTGTTCTTCAAGGACGGCAAGTTCGTCGGCAGCTTCTCGGCGGGCCGCCACACGCTCGACGCCTCCAACATCCCGTTCCTCGGCCAGCTGATCGACAAGTTCACCGGCGGCAACGTCTTCCTCTGCGAGGTGTTCTTCGTCACCACGCGCGAGCTCGCCGAGATCAAGTTCGGCACCTCGATCGGCGACGTCCAGGACCCGCAGACCCGGCTGCGCATCCGGCTCATGGTCTACGGCGAGTTCTCGGCGCGCGTGATCGACCCGACCAAGCTGGTGATCGGCCTGGTCGGCCAGCGCGCCACCACCAACGACGGCTTCCTGGGCTGGTTCAAGAGCCAGGTCCAGAAGGTGATGAAGGACGGCATCGCCGAGCTGATCGTCAAGCAGAACTGGCCGCTGATGAAGGTCACCTCGGGCGCCTACACCGACGAGATCGAGCAGGCCACGCTGGCGAGCGTCCGCAAGGACATCGAGCCCTACGGCGTCGAGATCATCCGGTTCGGCGACTTCACGATCTCGATGGACCCGGCCGACAAGGAGCGGCTCGACAAGCTGGTCGATCGCATGGCCTACGTCGAGGGCATGGGCTCGGCCACCGGCGGCATGGCGGCCTACCAGCAGCTCGCGCAGGCCGAGATGATGATGGGCGCCGCCGAGGGCATGAAGAAGGGCGGCGGCGATGGCGGCGCGGCGTTCCAGGGCGCCGGCGTGGGCCTGGGGTTCGCGATGGCCGGCAACATGGCCGGCATGATGGGGGGCGCCAGCGCCCAGTCGCCGCGCGCCCCGACCGAGAGCAAGGACCAGATCATGGCGATGCTCAAGCAGCTGGGCGAGCTCAAGTCGGCGGGCATCCTGACCGAGACCGAGTTCGACACCAAGAAGAAGGAGCTGCTCGCCAAGCTGTGATCGCGCGGCCCGGGCCCTGGGCCGCGACTTGTAGTAGAACCCACCGCGGATGTCTCGCCTCGACAATCGCGCGTATTACGATGAGTTTGCAGGCTGGTACGAGAAGGAGCGCCACCTCCCCTACCACCGCATGCTCGACGACCTCGAGGTCGACATCGTCGAGCGCTACGGCGCGGGCAAGACCATCCTCGAGGTCGGCTGCGGCACGGGCCTGATCCTCCACCGCACGGCGCGGTTCGCTCGCCACGCGTCCGGCATCGATCTCTCGGCCGGCATGTTGGTCAAGGCGCAGCAGCGCGGCCTGCACGTCGCCCAGGCCTCGGCCACGGCGCTGCCGATCGCCACCGCCTCGGTCGACGTGGCCTACTCGTTCAAGGTCCTCGCCCACATCCCCGATATCCAGGGCGCGCTGCGCGAGATGGCGCGCGTCGTGCGGCCCGGCGGCTGGGTGCTCGCGGAGTTCTACAACGCGCGGTCGCTGCGCCGGCTGGTCAAGGCGCTCAAGCCGCCGAGCGCGGTGTCCGACACCACGCACGACGAGCACGTGTTCACGCGCTACGACGACGCGGCCGCGATCCGCAGCTACCTCCCGCCCGAGCTCACGTGGACCGCGACCCGTGGCATCCGCGTGATCACCCCGGTCGCCAAGATCCTCGAGGTGCCGGTCCTCGGCCGCGCGGTCCGCTGGGCCGAGCACCGGCTGGCCGATCTCCCGATCGCGCGGAGCGCGGGCGGCTTCCTCGTCGCCTGTTGCCAGCGCCGCTGACGCGGGAGTGCCGCGACTGGCTGCGCCCACTCCCGGTGGTTTTGCTGTCACGCGTTGGCTGACCGCGTAACCTCCGGTATGGCGAAACGGATCTTGCTCATCAACCACCACCTGTACCAGGACGGCGACACCTTCGGCCTGATGTTCGCGATGCAGGCCGGCCTGGAGGTCAAGCTCGGTAGTTACGATGAGATCTGGGCGCTGTTCTGGATCGATGCCGACCAGCTCGCCAATGCCGACTACTGGCAGAAGGTCAATCGGCGGATCAACTACTTCAAATCGTTCGGCGGGGTCTACCAGCGGCTCCTGGGCGTGCGGTGCCGCTTCTCCGGCGAGACCAAGAGCTTCCGATACACGAAGACGCCGATCCCCAGGGCCATTCAAGTGCGCGTGCCGAAGGTGGTCAAGGACGGCAAGGACGTCTTCAACCAGAATCCCCGCAAGCTCTCGATGTTCCTGACCGGCGGTGAGAACCCTATCGGTGATGCCAAAGTGCTGAAGACGCTCGAGCTCAACACACCGCTCGACGACGGACCATGGCAGAGCTTCCTCAACTTCGTACCAGCGCTGCCGGGTGTCCCGAAAGCCGGCGGGAGCGCCCTCCGGACCGGCTTCCGAGCGCTCATCATGCAGAAGCTCGGCCTGGGCGACGGCGACGAGCTCAGCTTCGATTACATCAGCCGATCGACCGCCTTGATGGCGGGCGCGGTCAAGCAGCAAGGCTTCCCCTGGGTCAGCGAGCTGATTCGCTCCGCGATGCGTCGCAGCGGGTCCGACGCCGCCAAGCAGTATGTCGACACCTTCATGCAAGACGTGGTGTCCCATTACCGCGCCAAGCCGCGGTTCTCCTCGGCGCAGGCGCAGGAGTCCTTGAACACCCGGGACGGCGACTTCCTGGTCGTGCTGTTCTGGATCCGCGGGCCCAAGGACGACGAGCTCACCGCCCTCACCGAGCCCGGTGCTTCCAAGTCCGAGGGCAAGCCACAGCACCACACCAATCGCCTCCTCTACAAGCTGGTACGCCAGATCGTGGCGGCCGAGGCGAACAACCTCCAGCGCCCGATCGTCCTGGTCCCCATCGGCGACGAGCTGGGCGAGTTCCAGGCGGAGACCAGCCAGCTCGAGGTCGTGAAGGCTCAGCGCAGCTGGAACCTCATCAAGTTCTTCAAGCGGGCCGAGTTCGCCGACAAGCCGATGGGCGAGCAGCTGCGCTTTCTGACCGAGCTCGCCGACGAGTACCAGGTGATGCAGATCGGGATGCGCAGCGGCGCGATGGAGCGACTGATGATGGCGGGCGTGCCGACGGTGTACTTCGACCGCACGGTGTCCGTCGATAACCTCGACGAACCGGTCGGCGCGGAGCGCATTCGCCAGCTATGCGCGTTCCAGGGTACGACCCTGCTCGAACTGGAGCGGTTCTTCGCCGAGCTGACGCGCAAGCTCGACGGGACCCAGGGCGGACGGCCGGGTGGTTTTCCCCTGCTGTTCCAGATCGAAAACCGCGACACGGGCTGGCTGAGCTACGCCGACATGACCGAGAACGACGCGGCCCGTAACCCCAAGGTCGCACGCGTCGTCGAGGCGCTGCTGAACCGCGTCACGCTCGCCGAGTTCAGGAAGGTCAACCGTGGCGCGGACCTCGCGTCGGTGTGCAGAGCCTACCTCGCCAAGACGCTGAGCGAGCAACGTCTGATCGATGCGGTGACCGCGGGCTCGCTCGGCCCCGAGCCGGCCCAGATGCTGGCCGCGATCATCTGGTTCACCGCGATCATCTATCCGGCCTACCGTCAGGTGCTCAAGAACCAGCCGAAACCGACGTTCTCGGGCCTGGGAAACACCACGATCGGCCAACGGGTGTGGCAGATCCGCACCACGGACGAGGCGACCGAGGCGGCCAAGGCCGAGCAGCGAGGAAAGCCCCAGGACGGGGACGACGCCTTCGACGGGATGTTCGGCCTCTTCGATTGACAGGCCCCGACGCACGACGCGCGGCGGGCCCTGTCGGCCACCGGCGGCTGGCTGACGTCCTCGCTCCTGCGTTATCACCGCCGCCTCGCGAGCTTCGCGACACGACGCGGTTTTCCGGATTCGCGCAGCACAGGTATCCATGCACGCTCCACGACTCCGCGCGGATCGGCGTCCACGGCGCTCACGCCCCGCGCCGCCACGATCGACGCCAGCTCCCGATGTATCAGTCACATCTCATGTACTGCAGCAGCGGGGGTGTCTCATACTCGCCGCCCTCCGGCGTCAGCACGCCGGGGGGAAGGAACATCATGATACGAAGTATCGCCCCTGGGTTCGCGCGATCCCGTGCTCGCGGCGCGGCGCTCACGATCGTGATTGCGGGCCTCGTGAGCACGGCGCTGCTCGCACCCGCCACCGCCGCCGCGCAGGGCCTTCCCTACCAGGACCCCACGCTGCCGATCGCGACCCGGGTCGCCGACCTGCTCGGCCGGATGACGCTCGACGACAAGCTCGGCCAGATGACGCAAGCCGAGCGCGCCTCGGTCACGCCCGCCCAGATCACCCAGTTCCGGCTGGGCTCGGTGCTGTCGGGCGGCGGCTCGGCGCCGTCGCCGAACACCGCCACGAGCTGGGCCAACATGTACGACGGCTTCCAGAACGCGGCGCTCGCCACCCCCCTGAAGATTCCAATCATCTATGGCGTGGACGCCGTCCACGGCCACAACAACGTCAGCGGCGCCACCATCTTTCCACACAACATCGGTCTGGGCGCGACCCGCGATCCAGCGCTGGTTCAAAACATCGGGCGCGCCACCGCCGAGGAGGTCTCGGGCACCGGCATCGACTGGGACTTCTCGCCGTGTCTGTGCGTCGCGCGCAACGACCGCTGGGGCCGCACCTACGAGTCGTTCGGCGAGACTCCAGATCTCGTGTCGTCCATGACGACCGTCATCACGGGGTTGCAAGGCGCCTCGCTCGCCGCGTCCGGCTCGATCCTGTCGACCGCCAAGCACTACGTCGGCGATGGCGGCACGACCGGCGGCGTCGACCAGGGCAACACCCAGATCACCGAGGCCGAGCTCCGCGCCGTCCACCTGCCGCCGTTCCAGGCCGCCGTGTCGCGCGGCGTCGGCGCGGTCATGATCTCGTTCAGCTCGTGGAACGGCGTCAAGCTGCACGGCCAGAGCTTCCTCATCACGAGCGTCCTCAAGGGCGAGCTCGGGTTCTCGGGTTTCGTCATCTCGGACTGGAACGGCATCGACCAGATCGACGGCCAGCCTGGCTTCACCGCGGCCGAGGTGACCACCGCGATCAACGCCGGGATCGACATGGTCATGGTGCCGACGGCCTGGCAGAACTTCCTCGCGACCCTGCGCGCCGAGGTGCAAGCCGGCCGGATCTCGACGGCGCGGATCGACGACGCCAACCGCCGCATCCTGACCAAGAAGTTCGAGCTCGGCCTGTTCGAGCGCCCGCTCACCGATCGCAGCTACACGGCCACCGTGGGCAGCGCGGCGCACCGGACCCTGGCGCGCCAGGCGGTGCGCGAATCACTGGTGCTCCTGAAGAACACGGGCAACGTGCTCCCGCTGGCCCCCGCAGGCGGCAAGATCTTCGTCGCCGGCAAGACCGCCGACAACATCGGCCTGCAGAGCGGCGGCTGGACGATCTCGTGGCAGGGCGGCAGCGGCGCCACGACCACCGGCACCTCGATCCTCCAGGGCATCCGCAACACCGTCGGCTCGTCGGCCACCGTCACCTTCAACCAGAACGGCACGGGCCTCGACAGCTCGTACCGCGTCGCGATCGCGGTGATCGGCGAGACCCCCTACGCCGAGGGCATGGGCGACCGCCCCGGCTCGATGAGCCTGGATACAACCGATCTCAACACGCTCAATAACCTGCGCGGCGCCGGTGTCCCGATCGTCGTCGTGCTGGTCTCGGGCCGCCCGCTCGACATCGCCGCGCAGCTGCCCGACTGGAGCGGCCTGGTCGCCGCGTGGCTGCCCGGCACCGAGGGCCAGGGCGTCGCCGACGTACTGTTCGGCCTCGCCCAGCCCACCGGCAAGCTGCCCATGACCTGGATGAACAGCGCCAGCCAGCAGCCGATCAACACGGGCGATGGCCAGACGCCGCTGTTCCCGTTCGGCTTCGGCCTCAGCTACGGCGCAGCGCCGCCCGCGACGCGCGACGCCTACGCCGTGCTCGAGGCCGAGAGTTTCGGCTCGCAGACCGGGGTCCAGCTCGAGGCCACCACGGATACCGGCGGCGGCCAGGACGTCGGCTTCATCGCGCCCGGCGATTCGATCGCCTATCCCGGCATAGATTTCGGATCATCGTCGGCGCTGCGCGTGATCACGCGCCGGGCCTCCGGCGCCACGGCGACCGGCACGGTCCAGTATCGCCTCGATAGCACCACCGGCCCGGTCCTCGCGAGCGTGCCGATCAGCAACACCGGCGGCTGGCAGGTCTGGAGCAGCGTCACCACCAGCCTCGCCACCTCGGTCACCGGCGTGCACACCGTGGTCATCACCTTCACCGGCTCCGGCGGCGACTTCGTCAATCTCAACTGGTTTCAGTTCGCGCGCTGACCCGCGCCACGCGTCGGAGGTCCGCGACCGGTCAGGCGAGCTTGCGCCGCCGCTTGCTCGGCGGCGCGTCGACGGACGGCCAGGTGGCGCGCAGCCGCTCCACGGCGAAGTCGACGAACTGGCGCACGCGCGGCGCGAGCTGGCGGCCATGCGGAAACACGGCATGGAGCGGCGCGGTGGGGGCCGCGAACTCGGTCATCACGCGGACCAGCCGGCCGGCCCGGAGGTGGTCGCCGACCTCCCAGATCGACTTGAAGTGGATGCCCGCGCCGGCGAGCGCGAGCGCCAGCGCGGTGGCGCCGTCGTTGACGATGAAGCTGGCGCGCACCTCCTGCGCGATCGGCTTGCCCGCGCGCTGAAACAGCCAGTGCGCCGCGGGGCGTGGGCCATAGATGATGCACGCGTGATCGCGCAGGTGCGATGGCTGCGTCGGCTGCCCCGCGCGGGCAATGTACGCCGGGGCTGCGCACAGCACGCGGTAGTCGGGCGCGATGTGGCGCGCGGTCAGGCTCGAATCGAGCAGCGAGCCGAACCGGAACGCGACGTCGATGCCGCCATCGATCAGATCGACGATCTCGTCGCTGCACAGCAGGCGGACCGACAGCGCCGGATGGGCAGCCTGAAACTCGGCCACGAGCGGCGCGGCATACTCGCGGCCGAACACCCGCGGCGCGGTGATCGACAGCACCCCCGTGACGGTGCCCTGGCTGCCCGCGATGTACGCCTCGGCGTCCTGAACCTCGGCGAGGATGCGGACGCAGCGCTCGTGAAACGCCCGCCCCTCGACCGTCAACGACTGGCTGCGCGTCGTGCGGCGAAGCAGCACCAGCCCCAGCCGGTGCTCGAGCGCGGCCAGGCGCTTGCTCACCACCGCCAGCGACAGCCCGAGATCGCGCGCCGCGGCCGACAGGCTGCCGGTGGCGACCACGCGAACGAACACCCGGAGATCGAGCACATCATCGATCATGATTCTCAACACTATCGCAAGACTGCCTTGCCGATCCGCGGCGTTCACGTCCGCGGCGAACCCGGTCATCCTCGGCCCACCGATGACGATATCTCGTCTTGCCCCGCGGATTGTCCGCTCGCTCCAGACCTTGGCGATCACCTCGGCGCTGGTGGCCTCGGCCACTGCGCCCGCCGCGCCCGCCGCGCCCACCCCTGCTCCGCCTCATCCCCCCAAGCTCGACCAGCCGCAGGCCGGGTTCTACCGGTTCACGATCGGTGCGATCCGGGTCACGGCGCTCTCGGACGGAACCGTGCCGCTCGACGTCAACGTGCTGGCGCACGTCGATCCTGCGACCCGGGATGCGCTGCTCAAACAGGCGTTCGTCGCCTCGCCGGTCGACGCGTCGGTCAACGCGTTCCTGCTCGAGATCGGCGACCGCCGCATCCTGATCGACGCCGGCTCCGGAGAGCTCTACGGACCGACGCTGAACAAGCTGCCGGCCGTGCTGCGCGCGATCGGGACCCCGCCGGAGCAGATCACCGACATCCTCCTCACCCACATCCACACCGATCACAGCGGCGGGCTCATGGACGGCGACCGCCGCGTGTTCCCCAGCGCCGTCGTTCACGTCGACCAGCGCGAGCTCGCCTACTGGCTGAACCCCAGCAACGCCGACCGCGCGCCGGCCGACCACCAGCGCCTGTTCCGCGAAGCCAAGCTCAAGGTCGCGCCCTACGTCGCGGCCGGCAAGGTGCAGACCTTCGACGGCGCCACCCAGCTGTTCCCCGGCCTCCGCTCGTTGCCGACCTCGGGCCACACGCCGGGCCATAGCTTCTACGTGCTCGAGAGCCAGGGCGAAAAGCTCGTGTTCTGGGGCGACATCCTCCACGTCGCCGCCGTGCAGCTGCCGCGTCCCTCGGTGACGATCGCCTTCGACTCCGATCAAAACGCCGCCGCCGCCCAGCGCGCCCGTGCGTTTGCCGATGCCGCGCAGGGAGGCTATCTCGTCGCACCCGCGCACATCGCATTTCCGGGCGTGGGACACCTTCGCCGCGACGCCGCCGGAACTGGCTATCTCTGGGTCCCCCTCGCCTACGTCAACGATTCCGTCGACGCCGCCCGCGTCCCGCGCGAAGCGGGCGCCCACCGCTGACCCCGAGGCGCCACGAGCTGGATCGAATCCAGACCTCCTGACATCCCCCCATGCCAGGAGATCTGGAATCACCCTCCACCGCCGGCAGGGCGACCACCAGCCTCGATCCGCGGTTCTGCGGAATCGGCCACGGCCCACCGGCACGACCAGCAGTTGCCATTGCGCGGCATCGCAAGCACGGCGAGCACCGGCAAGCAACCCGTCGCGATCCTCGTCGCCGAGTCCGCCAGCGTAGTATCGCCGACCGGAGCGCCGCCGCGCCGCCGCGTCCGCCACCGCCGCCCATGGTCACCGTCCGGCCCGCCCCCGATCTCAAGGGCCGCCTCGACGGTCCCGGCTGCGCCCCCCCGGACCTTGGGCGCGGGGCGGCGCCGGCGCGTGGCCCGCGCGGCTGCCACGCTCTGAGTTCCTCCTCGGACCCGCGTCCTCCTCGGCGCTGCCCCCAGGCGTTCTCTGCTCCGGTGCGCCGGCGAAGCCGGCGCGGTGTTACGAATCCCAGAAACTGCCCATCTGAATGTCAGCACCTCGTGATAGACAGTCTTCATGGACAGCCAGCTCGAGCTCGATCGATTGGGCGAACGGATCGCAGAGCAAGCCGCTCATATCGATGCCGCGATGCACCGCTTGCTGACCGATCTGCGCGAGTTCGATCGACTCGGCGGCTGGGCGGCGCAGGGTGCAGTGTCATGCGCGCACTGGCTCGCGTGGCGCGTCGGATGGGATCTCGTCACGGCCCGCTCGCACGTGCGTGTCGCCCGCAAGCTGCCAGGGTTCCCAGCGGTCGACGATGCACTCCGCCGCGGGCTACTCTCGTATTCGCAGGTGCGGGCGATCGTGCGAGTTGCAACGCCAGCCAACGAGACCATGTTGCTCGAGCTCGCGCAGATGACGACAGCGGCCCAACTCGAGAAGCTATGCCGCAAGTATGCGCTCGTGGTGCGGCACGGTCACGATCCGCGGCCGCAAGATGACGTGGAGCGCCGCTTCGTCCGCCGCCGTGACACCGACGACGGTATGGTACGAATCGAGGCGGTGCTTCACCCAGAAGAAGCCGAGTTGGTCTGGAGCCGCCGCGCTGCCCGATGCCGCGGTAGTAGCAGACGCCGCCGCGCTGCCCGATGCCGCGGCGCTGGCAGATGCCGCGGCGCCCGGTGCGGCGGCTCAGCGGCGCGTCGGCGCTTCAACAGAACAGCGATCAGGCAGCGGCGACATGCTCGAGCGCGCGCCGGGTGTGCTGCAGCACCGCGTTGACGTCGCGAAGCGACGGTTTGATCGCGCGGATGCGCTGGTCTCGCTCGCGCAAGCCTACCTTCGGGGCGACCGTCCCAATCGCTCGACGATCGAGGTCGTGGTCACCATTCCCGCGGCGAGTCTGCAAGCCCACGCAGCTCCGTGCTGCGGGGACGAGGCCGGAGATCCGATCGAGGTCGGCACCATGGCCGGTACGTTTGTATCGCCCGAAGCTGTGCGCCGGCTCAGCTGCGACGCCGGTGTGGTGGCCCTCATCGAGGATGAACGAGGCACGCCGTTGTCGGTCGGGCGGAAGCAGCGAACGATCGCAGGGGCGCTCAAACGTGCGCTGTACAAGCGCGACGCTGGCTGCGCCTATCCGGGCTGCACGCACCGGAGTTTTCTGGAAGGACATCACATTCGGCACTGGGCCGATGGCGGCGAAACCAGCCTGAAGAACGCTGCCCTGCTGTGCAGTCATCATCATCGCTACGTGCACGAGTATGGGTACACGGTCGAGCTGGACGCCGATCAGCGGCCGCGATTCCGAGACCCGCATGGCAGGCACGTGGCGGCGGTGCCTGCGCGACCGGCGCCGCAGGATCTCGGCTGGCCGCACATCCGCGCGGCGAACGCGGCGCTCAACATCGATCCGGAGACGATCGGCTGCGGATGGGATGGGACCCCGGTCGACTACGGGGCGATCATCGAACAGCTGCTCACGGCGGATGAGTTTTCGTAGCAAGCGTCGCCGCGATATCGAGAGAATCGCATCGACGGCGTGCCACGGTGTACCGAGCCCCGCCCCAGCGGCTGGGTCGTGCGCACCTACCGTCGGCGACCCAGGCGAAGGACGGAATCGCTGTCGCGAGATTGCGACGAACCGACCGAGTGAATTGCGACGAACCAACCGAGTGAATTCCCGGCTTGCTCGACGTAGCGGCACGTCGTCCCACGATCCAGGGCCAAGTCCTGGCCGGAACACGCGTGATCGCCGAGGTATGCAGCAGCGCTCGTGGAACAAGGTCAGCGGTGTTCCAGCTCGGTCTTCACGGGCCCAGTTGACGGCCGACGTCTCGCGCTCGCGTCGTGAGATGGCCGGCTGACCGAGCCGGGATAGCCGACACCAGCGCGGGACGAGACGGCTTCTTCGAAGGTGACGGTCACCGGTTGAAGAAGTTGGAGGAGGCGAGGATCTTCGCGGTTCTTCACGCCAGCAGAGACCCTCATGAGCCCGACCATCGGACTCCCTCCGCCAGATCCGGACATCTGCCCGATCACGGCAGAAGCACGTTGCAGATCGAGGTACGGATGCGGTGAGCCTTGCACGCGCCGACTGCCATGACCAGCGACGACCGCGGCGTTCTCCCTGGGCCGAAATGGCGCGATCACCTCACGATCCACGACGAGCCCGCCGGCGTGTTGTGCGCGATCGCGGCGTCGTGGCGCCAGCCTGCTACTTTGCACAAGGCGCCGCGGCCACCGGTGCTACGATGGCGGTGTGTCCACGAGCGTGATCGGGAAGCGGCTGCCGTTCTGGATCGGGAACTCGACGATGAAGCCGAGCCGGCGCGTGAACGCCTGATCGAGCGCGGTGCGAAAGTTGGTGGTCAGGATCGCGCGAGGTGCCGGCGGCTTCGGCGAGGGCGAGGTCCACGAGCATCAACGTCTTGCCGCACGCTCGCTGGAGGTGCCGGAACTCGCGGCAGCCGGTGCCGTTCCGCCCGAAGCCACCTCGGATCTTGAGCCGCGGCACCGGCGTGAACAGGGGCTCGTCGCGACCGGAGCGTGCTTGCATGTCCTCGGGGTGCGCCCACGGTGCGTGTTGCCGTGCCAGTGGTCGACGGCTCGGGCGAAGCGAAGCCGTAGCGTGATCGCCAGGTGCTGGAAGTCGGGCGTCTCCTCTTCGGGAGCGAGCGGGAAATCCTCGACCAGGAGAACGTCTTCCTTGCGCTCGAGCTCCTGCTCGAAGCTCGCGGCCGCGGCGCGCTCGAAATCCTTGATGGACCGCACGCCAGCGAACATGCGCTCCGCAGCTGCCTCGCCGATCCGCGGATCGACCACCACGACGCCGTGGTCGAGGGTGGCTATCAGCGTGTCCGGCGGGCCTTCGTCTGCGGCGAAGCATCGGTTCACCATGCGACACCGCAGGACCACGACCTCGGGCCCGAGCCGGGGACCGAAGAACCGTCCCCCCTCGATCGCGCGCTCGAACGAGTGGTCTCGAGCGTCATGGTCCCGTGCGCCGGGAAGCGGATGCGCCCGAGGATGATGGGCCGCTTCGACGCTGGCACATCGTCGTAGCCACCGGCAGGGAATTGCAGCGACGCGGCCTCGGCGTGGAACAGCCACTGCCAGTTGCGCTCGCTGCGGACCTCGACCCTGCACTGGAGCACCTTGAGCTTCCGGATCACCAGGGCCCGGTCGGGGACGGAATAGTAGAGGCGTGCCGGCTGGAACGGCTCGTTCGTCATCGTCACGACGAGGTGTCGCTCCCTCGCGGGCCTGGTGTTCATGAGCTTGGTCCTTTGCCTGTTGGCGAACCGCGATCGCGGCCAGCAGGTAGCCCTGACCCGGCTCGCGGTGTGGCTGCGCTGTGTCGCGGACGCCGGGTGACGACGACGGTGTCAGCGCGGCTTGCGGCGCGCCTCGCCCAGCCGAATCGCGGCGTGATCCTGGTGGCGGTAGATCGCCTCGCGTTCGTCGTGGGTCGCGAGCGGGCCGCTGTCGCGATCGAGGACCTCGCGGCGCGCGACGCGCGCAGCCGACACGCCGTCCGCGAAGCCCGGGATCAGCTGGAACTCGCCGTCGAAACCCCAGGTCTGATGTGCCCCGTGCTCGGCGATCGGATGATACATGCCCCAGCGGCCCTGCCAGGTATGCATCTCGTAGATCCCGAGCGCGTGCTCGCGGAGGATGGCGGGCGGCGCGGTGAAGCAGACGAAGCCGGCGCGCCGCGCCATGCGCTCGCGGCTGCGCTGGGCGATCCCCACGCGGGGCACCCGGTCGCGGGGCAGGCCGGCCCGAAGACCGCGCCGTAGCCACTCCCTGCGCTCGCCCTCGCGCTCGAGGGCGGCCGGCATATTGAACGTATGCCAGCGGATCGTTTTCGGTGCCCCCGGCGCGCGGCGCAGCCGCAGCTTGAGTGCGCGTAGCGCGTCGTCATCGACCGAGGTCAGGCCATCGGGGATGACCAGGATCGGATCCGGCGGGTCGGCCTCGAACGGTGTCGGAACGAGGTGGGGATCGCCGATCAGGAGCAGGGTGCCGGGGTGGCGCTGGAACGCCAGGCCCCACAAGAGGCGGCCAAACAACGCCGCGCCGTCGCTACCCGCGAGGATGTGCCAGGTGTCGTGGAAGTGGTTCGTGCTGAACCGCGCCGGCGTCTGCGGGCGCAGCATCACGACGCGCAGCGTGGTGCGGTGGATCTCGAGCACGCGGAGGTGAACCTTGAGCGCGGTGGCGGTGGTCATGACGGGGCCTTCTCGACGAGCAGTCCATCGTCGTCGAGCTGGTAGCTGCGGATCGCGCGGCCACGCTCGAGCCGGTAGTGGACGCCGCGGCGCACTGCTTGATCCGCGGCGCGGCGGGCGTCGGCGCGCTCGCGGAGCACCGCGGCGAGCCGGCGCAGCGCCTGATCGAGGTTCGCGTGCTGCGAGCGCGCGCCCGCGCTGCGGATCGCGATCCCCGGCGCCACGTGCAGCACGCGCACCCCCGACGAGACCTTGTTGACGTGCTGGCCGCCCGGACCGCCGGCGCGGCACGCGGTGATCACCAGCGCATCGCGTGGGATCGCCGCGGCGTCGGCGTCGGCGTCGGCGCCGTCGTCGCTCGGCGCGTGGAGGCTGACCGCGGCGAACCAGCGCTTGCGCGACGACCGGCCGCGCGACGTCGACCGCTGCACGAGCACGTGGGTGCCGAGCTCGCCAGCGAGCTGGTTCATCGCGTCGCCGCGCACGCGCAGCGTGATCGAGCGCGGTGCTTCCGCGTCGCCGCTCGACACGACCTCGCGGATCTCGAGCCCGCGTTGCTCGGCGAGCTGCTCGAGGTGCGCGGCAAGCCGCGCGACAAACCGGCGCGCCTCGGTAGGCCCGACGCCGGAGGTGATGAGGAGATCTACGTCGGTCATAGCTTCACCGTGGCGATCGGCGTCAGGTCGGCGACCCGGGTCGCCTGGCGATGGGCCTCAAGCGCGGCGATCACTGGCTCGATCGCCTTGTAGGCATCCGGGTGCTCCTCCAACAGCAGCTGCTTGACGTCGCACACGACCCGGCTGCCGAGCGCCGAGCGCACGACCTCGCTGCGGCGGTAGCGCTGCTTGAGCTTGTCGACCGCCTCGCTGCGCGTCATCCGGCGGCCGGCGCCGTGCGCGACCGAGCCGAGCCCGGGCTCTGCGCCTGTGCCCTTCATGATCCACGACGGCGCGCCGCGGCTGCCGAGCACGATCGTCAGCGCCTCGGCCGGCGCGGGCGCCGCGCCCTTGCGGTGGACCCACGCGCCGGCGCCGGCGACGGCCTCGTGCCGCACGTCGTTGTGCGAGACGTCGAACGAGCCGCGCAGCGTGTGGTCGCGCACCGCGCCGAGCGCCCCGAGCACGCGATACGCGAGCACCAGCCGGTTGGCGCGCGCGAACCGGCACGCACCGGCGAGTTCGCCGAGGTAGCGGTCACGGTCGCCACCGCCCAGCACGCACATGCCCCACGCCTCGGCGAGCGCCGTGCCGAGGCCGCGCGAGCCCGAGTGGGCGACGACGGCCAGCGCGTCGCGCGCGAGGCCGATCGAGCCGCCGGCGTCGGCGTCGAGCACGCGGCCGACCCGCGCGACCTCGGCGAAGTGGTTGCCGCCGCCGATCGTTCCGAGCGAGCGCTCGAAGCCCCGGCGGTACGGCGCCGAGGAGGCGCTCGGCGGCAGGTCGTCACCGGCCGGCTCGCGCGCGGCCAGCCAGCGCAGATCGTCGGGGACGCCGTCGAGCTCGGCGAGCGCCTGCCCGCCGGTCTGCCACATCGCCTCGAACAGCACGTCCGGGTCGACGGCCTCGAACAGCGGGGCCTCGAACGCGGCGCGCAGCCGGCGCTCGAGCCGATCGGGCGACATCCGCTCGACGCTGGTGACCACGACGCGCGCGCCGCAGCCGGCGTCGCCGCCGACCAGGTGAGGGTGGACGACCTCGCGGGTCGCGACCACCGCGCCGATCGGAAACCCGCGGCCGGGATGGAGATCCGGCATCCCGGCGGCGTGGACGCAGCCCTCGAGCTGCGCGGCGGCGGCGAGCTGGCGGGTCGCCTCGCTCTCCATCCAGACGCCGGGTCCGGTGATGAGGACAGGTTCGATCATGCGGCGACCTAGAGCGAGCCGCGTGCCACCGCGCAACCGTCGAGAATTGCGCGGAGATGGTTCATGATAAACCAGTCAAGCTGGTTTATTTTGACCCATACTGGTCTATGATGAACCATGCGGCGGACGCTCTTGACCTGGTCGGATCGGGGGGTCGACGGCCCCGCGCCCGCGCACCAGGCAAAGCGGCCGGCTTCGGACCGCGGCCCGGTGCTGCGCCTGCTCGACGAGACCCCGCCGGGCGCCAGCTACGCCCGCGCGCTGGTCTTGACGGTGCCCGGCGGCCTGGCGCGGGCCCACACCCTGGCCGGCGACATGAAGCCGCAGGTCGGCGACGTGGAGGTGCGCGTCGTGCCGGTCGACGATCCATCCGACCATGCCGCGCTGTTTGCCGCGCTGGGCCCGCTGGTCGCCGAGTTCGATCGCGTCCCGCGGCCGCACCTCGACGTGCTGCTGTCGTCGGGAACACCGCAGGCCCAGACGCTGTGGGTGATCCTCGTGCAGGCCCATATGCTGCGCGCGCGCATGCTGCAGGTGATCCCCGCGGCGTTCGTGCCGCGGCCGCATCCACGCGCGATCCGCGAGGTCTCGCTCGACATCGAGGGGTTCCCCGAGATCCGCGTGCTGCGCGAGGAGGTCACCCGGCTGCGCGCCGAGGTCCGGGCGCGCGGCGCGTTGCTGATCGCCGGCAGCGACGCGATGCGAGCGCTGATGGACCGCGTGGTCCGCGTGGCACACAGCGAGCTGCCGGTACTCGTGCTCGGCGAGACCGGCTCGGGCAAGGAGCTGGTCGCGCGCGCGATCCACGACGGCAGCGCGCGGGCCGACGGCCCGTTCATCGCCGAGAACTGTGGCGCGATCGCCGATAGCTTGCTCGCGAGCGAGCTGTTCGGCCACGAGGCCGCGGCGTTCACCGGCGCGACCGCTCGCCACCGCGGCCTGTTCGAGCAAGCGTCGGGAGGCACGATCTTCCTCGACGAGATCGGCGAGCTGCCGCCGCACGTCCAGGCGATGCTGCTGCGCGTGCTGCAGGAGCGCACGGTGCGCCGGGTCGGCGGTGAGCAGGCCGTCAAGGTCGACGTGCGCGTCGTCGCGGCGACCCACCGCGATCTCGCGCAGATGGTGCGCGACGGCCGGTTCCGCGAAGATCTGTATTACCGGCTGCGCGGCGCGACCCTCGGTGTCCCGCCGCTGCGCGACCGCATCACCGACCTGCCCGCGATGATCGACACGTTCCTCCGCGAGGCGACGATCCGCGGCCGCGCCCGCACGCTGCCGGTGACGCCGGAGGCGATGCGGCTGCTCGCTGCCTACCCGTGGCCGGGCAACGTCCGTGAGCTACGCAGTGAGGTCCACCGCTGGGCGGTGTTCTGCGACGACGAGGTCGCACCCGCCGACCTCGCGCCCGAGATCCGCGACGGTGGGGCACCCCGCGCCGCGCGCAGGCCCGCGCCGCGCGCAGCCCGCACGACGACGCTGGCCGCCGCGGTGCGCGACGCCGAGCACGCCGCGATCACCGCCGCGCTCGCCGCCCACGCCGGCAACCTGTCGCGGACCGCGCGGGCGCTCGGCGTTGAGCGCAACACGCTCAAGCGCAAGCTCGCCAGGCTCGGCCCGGCCGCAGAGCGCGACGCGTAGATTGCGGGGTGCTTGCCGCGCCACCACCGCTGCCGCCGTGCCCCAGCTCGCCGCCGTACTCCTGGTCGAGCGCGACCTCGCTCAACGCTGTCGCCCCGGCCAGGACCAGCCAACCGTTGGAGCTTCGACCGACTCGAGGCGTTCGGGCTCGTCGCCACCGACGTTGGCGAACGTCCTCGTGATTTCGGTGGGCCTCCTGCGAGCCGCGTGGTGCTAGGGGCCAAGGCCGCGAGCAATTTCGCGAAGCACGGCGTCAGCTTCGCGGAAGCCACGCTCGCCATGAAGGATCCGTTCGCCCAGGACTTCGACGACGCCCTGCACCCGGCGAACCTCGTCACGTTGGCAGCCTCGCCATCTGGTCGTATCCCGTACATCGTCTCCACCGAGAGCGACCACCGGATCCGCATCATCAGCGCTCGCGACGCCACGCGACATGAACGACGACTATGAAGAAGCCGAGTGAGCCCACCGACGTTTCTCTCCAGGAGATGCCCGAGATCCGCGAGCCGCGGTTTCAGCGTCGGCCAGGACGCGGTCACCACGCCAACCGCAGCGCGGGCGAGATCGTCGCCATCGACGCCGAGCTCTGGTTGCATTTCGGTTCCGCCGAGGCCGTCAACGACGCCCTCCGGCGCGTGCTCGCCGAACGGAAAAAAGCGGCTGGATCCTGAGCTCCAAGTTCAACGCAAAGATCTGTTTCGGCACGATGCTGCGCCACATCCTGGCGGCCGCTTGCAACCCGGCGCTCATGACCGACGAGCTACAGCGCACCGTGTGCGAGCACGCCGCCGGCAACCGTCGCGTGCTGATGAACCTGTGCAACGAGATGCTCGTGCTGGCAGTCGCCAAGAACGCGGCCTTCGCGCATTCGGGTGATGGCTCGTCGGGCTACCGCCAAGACCTGCCTCGCTCCGGGCGGGCCGGCGATGGCACGGTCAGCGCCGGGGGCGCGCTGTTGCTCGATCGCGATCTTGGAGCTTGGGCTATCGCGTGATCGCCGCGCTGCTCTGGCGCCCGGTCCGGGCCGTTACTTGCCGCTCTTCGCCGCCTTGGCGTCGCTCTCGGCGACGGCATCTTCGAGGACGCGCAGGATCCAATCGGTCGCGATCCGGCGATCGCGGGCTGCCGCTCGGTCGATCCCCTCGCGGAGTGCCCGCGTCATGCGGAGGCGCGCTCATGCTCACGTCGGCGACGGGAGGTGCTCAGTGACGCGACGGCGCCTGCTGACCGCCCCGTGCGTCGATGTCGCTGGCATGCTCGATGCTCTCCGGCAGAACATCGACCGGGCCGACGCCATGGTGTGCGCCACGGAACACCAGCTTGAGCAGTTCACGTGGGGTGATTCCAACGACGATGACGGCGTCGAGGATCGCCGCCTGGAGCACCTGTTGCATCTGCTCGGCGCGACGAAAGAGGCCGTGCGGGCGGCGGTGTACGCGAGCGGCGTGCTCGCCGCCGAGCTCATCAAGTACAGGCAGGGCACATGACCAGGTGCACGCGCACGGACGTTACGCTCCGCGTCGCTATCGGCGAGATCGCGGGACTGGGAGCGGGCGCATCTGAGCGTCCAGGACCACGAAGGAGATCCCATCGCCGACTGGATACACGCCGTCGTCCATCGGATGGAGGGCGATCTGGGCAACGCCCGTTACTGGTACGGCCGCTGTGGCCACGCGCCGCGCGAGGAGGTCTCGACGCAGGACGAGCTCCGGGAAATCCGGGAGGCGTTGGTCCGCTGATGAGGGGCAGTCGCTTTCACTGGTTCACCGGCCCCTCTCTCATGCCCCATGTCACCCGGTTCGTGTAGCTGTTCACGCGGTAGCCGACGGCGATGATCGCGTCGAGGTTGTAGAGGGTGACTGAACCATTTCCGTTTTGGAAACAGTTGCCGCTTCGTCTAACCCCCCGGACTCGAAGATGTTCTTCAGGTGCTTGGTGATCGCGGGGACTTTGACCCGAGCAGCGCCGCGAGCGCGCTCTGGGTAGGCCAGGCGGTCTCGAGGTCGTCGATCCCGGGCCGTCAGACCCGGCGGCTAGCATCGTATCGTGCCCAGCCGAAACGGACCCTGCCCCTGCGGCTCGACCCTCAAGTACAAGAAGTGCTGCCTGGTGAAAGACGAAGCCGCGCAGCGTGCGCTCGCGCCACCTCCACGGCTCGCGCCCCGGATCGTTCATCACGGCGGTCGACCGTTGCTGGTGTCCGGCGGTCGCGATCTGCCAGCCGGTGTTCTCGACCGCGCTGTCGAGTTCTATGCGGCCAAGGATCGCGGCGAAGGTCCGGGCGCCCAGATGAAGCGCTTCGTCCAACCGCTGCTCGACGGATGCGACGACGCCGCCGAGCGGCAAAAGTCGATCAACCTGGGCATGCTGTTCTGGAACCTCGCACTCGCCGAGGATGACGAACGAGAGCGGTTGCTCGAATCGATGCTGAGCAAGCTCCCCGACGACCGAGATGCAGTTGAGTTTCGTGCGCTTGCCGATGACATGGTGAAGCGGCACCGGGCGATGTTTCCGGGGATGCACCAATGACGATGGAGGTGCACAGCCTCGTGCGTCGACTGCATGACGCTGACTACCGCTTGCCAGACGAGATCCACGACAATATTCTCGCTCTGGGTCAGGCCGCCGTGCCAGCGCTGTTGGAGATCCTCGAAGATGCCCTCTCGAAGTCGCCCGTAGATGGCTGGGGGCCCGCTCACGCGGCGCAACTGCTCGGCGAGTTGCGCGCCACGGACGCCATCGAGCCGATGCTTCGGGTGCTCTCGGCTACCTCCATGCAAGATCGACTGCACGACAAGATCATCCAATCGCTGCCCGAGATCGGCGGCGCCGCCACCGAGCCGGTGATACGCGCTTTCGCCAACAACACGGATCCGACGTTCCGTTACAGCCTCAGCGCGGCCCTCGCCGGGTGGCAAACCCACGACGACCGGATCTTCGATCTCCTGATCGACCAGCTTCGGCGCGAGCCGTCGTCCGGCGCGGGCAACCTGGCGATCTACGGTGACCCACGCGCGGTCCCGCACTTACTTGACGCCCTCGACCGGTACACGATCGTCGAAAGCGAAAACCCGCTTGCCAATCACGCGCTCATCGAGCTGCGCGAGGCGATCGAGGAGCTGGGCGGCACGCTGACCGCCGAGCAACAGCGCAAGTGTCGTCGCGGTCGCGAACCGGCTGAGGTGTTTTCATGGAAGCTCGACGCGCTGCTCGAGTCGCACCGACGCGAGGTCATTGCGATCCCGGCGGCTCGAGCGGAACCCGTCATGCCGTCGTCGCCCGCGCGACGCGAACGCCAACCCGGCCGCAACGAGCGGTGTTGGTGCGATAGCGCTCGGAAGTACAAGAAATGCCATCTCGCCACCGACGAGAACACGCACCGCGGTTCTCGTTGACCAACGGAACCGACAAGGACCAGCTCATGCAGACCAGGCCGGCGAAGCAGCGATACCTCCTCGCGACGATGACGAACGAGCCCTTCCAGCCGGTGCGGCTCTACTATGCTGTCCCGGACCCGTCCTTGGTGAGAAGGAAGCTCGCGGCGCTCCGCTGCATGGTCAAGGCTCCCATCGAGCGAGGCTGGCAGTGGCAGTACCACGCCGAAGCCGCATCGCTGCGATTCCCGGCCGGCGGCTATGACGACGTGCCGAAGGAGAAGCGGCCCATCGTCCTTGGGCGCATCCGCTTTCCGGCGCGCGGAACCATGACGCTGCAGTGTAACTCGCTGGAGCGAGCGATCGCGGGAGCCAGGTTCTTCGCGCCGCGGCTCGGGCCCGAGGTGATCGCCATGCGGTGCCGATTGGTCAACCGATGCTTTGCCGCAGACGAAGGCCAGCCGGACACGCTGATGGCAACGCTCGACCAGAACGTCACCGTGATCGATCCCCGCGTTGCCGAGGCCGCGCTGAGCCGCGAGCTCGCGGGCGTGAAGTCCATGGAGGGCTGGGAGCGCGCCGCTGCCGAGAGCGTCGAGCGGAGGCTCAGAAGCAACGACGACGTCCCCATGGTCGAGGACTTCCCCTTGGCTCCCGAGGAGGAGACTCCCGATTTCAAGCACCTGGCGACCGGCTTACAGCTTCGCTTTGTGCGTGCGTTCGAGCATTGGCAAGGCAACACGCACCTCACCCTGGCGGCGATCATCGTTCGAGCCGTCGAGCAGGGCACGCGAGGTCGCGACGATCGCCAAGAACCATGACGAGGCCCCCGATCCTCTTCCTGCTCGGGCCGCCCGACGCCGGCAAGCCCCCCTGGGCTCGACCACCGAGAACGGCCGTCGATCGATCGGCCCTTCGAGGCTCGGCCGCTGGGTGAAGAAGCGACCGAGCACGCGCGAGCGGACATGGTCCATCACTGCCCGCCAGCTGATCCGTGCGTCCGCGGCCGCATCGAGGGCGTCGCACAGCGCCTCCGTGAACGCACCGCGGTACGCGCCGTCCGCATCCGGGTACTCGTAGGCCGACTCCGCCTCGCTGCACGCGCACAGCACGACCGCTTCCACGTTCTCGACGAGCTCGTCGGTGAAGGCCATGCCGTACCGGGTGCGGAGAGTCGCCAGGTGCGCGTCGACGCCGTGCACCGGGCGCAGCGCGCGTGCGTTGGCGTCCCGGACCGCGACGTCGCGGCTCATCTGGACCGAGAACCCGCAATCCAGGACGACCGTGACGTTCCTCGTCCGGCGGGCGAGTTCGGCCTGCATTCGCATCAGCTCCCACACCGTGATCCCGCGCCAGTCGCCCGCGCTGCTCTGCGGCAGATCGGTCGCGGCGATGCACGTCCACGGTCCGGACTCCCCGCCGACGACCGGGCTGTAGAAGCCATGCCCGCAAAGTAGAACACCGCTGCATCTCCCGGCTGCGACGCGGCGATCAGCGCTTCGTACCCGGCGAGGATCCCCTCCCGCGTCGCGGCTCCGCCGATCCGGAGGTCGACGTCGAAGCCGCGCGCCCGCAGCACGTCCTGGAAGCGGCGGGCATCGTACTCGGCGCCCCGGACACCCTCGATCTGCGCTCCGACGACCAGGCGCGACGGCGTCGAGCGACCGGATCCTCGACCGCGGCCTGGAGCGCGCGGCGGAACGCGGCGGCGTTACGCGGCCGATCGGCGACGAAGACCTGAGCGGCTCGCCCGGTAGGCACGCTGATCGCGACGTCGCGATGCGTGGGTACGACGCGCAGGCGATAGGTCCCGGCGGCCACCGGCGCGCAGAACGGCAAGTATCCGATCTGGTGATCGACGCGGCCGGTCTGCGGGCACAGGTTCGACAGTTTGCGCCCAGCCACGTCGTGGACCGTGATCGCCTCGCTCGGCAGCGTAGCCGGTCCTTGGTCTCGCGCTTCGCGCCGGAGGAACACGAACAACCGGCTCGGATGCGGAGACGGACCGAGCGCGCCGCCGGTGTAGGCCTCCCCCGTTTCCGTGGACACCTTCCATCCCTCTTCCGTCATGATGAGCGAGGTATCCATGAGTCCGACGAAGTTGTCCAAGCCGCGCAAGCGCCGCAAGTTCACGCCTGAGTTCAAGGCCGAGGATCACGCCTCCAGGCGGTAGGCGTGTTCGATGATCGCCGCCATATCGGGTCCCTTCCAGTACGGCTCGATCCAGCGCAGGCGGTGATGGGTCCAGTTCACGCCCGTCGTCGGCGTCCTCACCGACGCAGCGGCCCTCGCATTCCAGGTGTTCGACGCGAGCGACGACACGAAACGTGCGAGCCCGGTCCAGGTGTTCCCCGACGCCGCGGGCGCGCGCGCCCCGGTGAACACCGCCGAGCGCTGGCCGGCCGGCGACAAGCT
>Ga0302321_100000338_pt1 | contig 41225 bp, 34 predicted proteins | sample Fen_T0_1_FD_202505 | JGI IMG/M metagenome (GOLD analysis project Ga0302321, IMG submission 202505) | Peat permafrost microbial communities from Stordalen Mire near Abisko, Sweden - Fen_T0_1 | ecosystem: Environmental > Terrestrial > Soil > Wetlands > Permafrost | place: Sweden: Abisko... | reverse complement strand
CCGTGTTGGTCGACGCTTTGTAGAACTTGACGCCCGTGATGTAGCCGGCGGCGGACGGGGTGACCCGAACCCCCAGCTCCACCGGGGTGGCGTCACCGGAGTCGACGGTCGAGGGGCTGCTGCTGGACGGGAACAGGCTGCACGGGCAGATCGCCGCACCGGCCACGGTGAACGACCAGGTGAACGCGCCGGCCATCGGTGTGCCGGCGAGGTTCTTCGCGCCCGACACGTTCACCGTGTAGGCGGCCGAAGCGGAAAGGCCCGACGACGGCGTGAACGTCACCGTCCGAGCCGCCGAGACGTACGCCGTGCTCCCGGCGACCGCGGTCCCGCCGGGGCCGGTCACAATCATCACGATCGTCGACGACTGGACGTCGACGGAGAAGGTCGCCGTCACGGCGGCCCCGCTCGACACCCCGGTCGCCCCCGACGCGGGCGACGTTGCCGTCACCGTCGGCGCGGAGATCGACGTCTGGTAGATCGGGTCGACCCAGTAGTTGGTCGCGCCGAACGTGTTCGTCGGCGCCACACCCCCGGTGCCGTAGACGTAGACCCCGTTACCGCCTGCGGCCGGCAGCGTGACGGCCCCGCTCACGTAGTCGGTGGCCAGCGCGTTCGCGTCGGCCGCGTAGTGACCCGTCGCGGTGTGGTATGACGCCACGTAGGTGGTGCCGGCGGTGACCGCCACCGGCGAGGCGAAGGTCAGCGTCTGCCACCCCGTCGCCGACTCCCCGGTGAAGGTTCCGGTCGCCAGGGCGGTCCCGGTGGACGACCACAGCGTGCCGGTGTGGGTACCGGTGTTCGCGCTCGCCTTGTAGAACCGGACGCCGGAGACGAACCCGGACGTCGAGGGCAGGAAGCGCACGCCGAGCTCGGTCGCCGAGGCGTCACCGGAGTCGCTCACGGTCGGGACGGCCGCGGTGCCGAACACCGAGCACGGGCAGGAGGCGACCGTGTCGGTGGTGAAGGACGAGACCAGCGGCGCCATCACGACGCCGGACGGGCTGAGGGCCCCGGACACCGTGACGGAGTAGGAGGTCGAGGGCGTGAGCGGGAGCGACGGTGTGAACGAGACCGTCGTGGTGGCGGCGTCGTACGTGGTGGTGCCGGCGATCGCGACCCCGGCCCCCGTCTTGACGGACACGACCGCCGAGCCGGTGGTGACGGCCGAGGCGAACCTCGCCTTGACCACCGAGCCGACAGCCACGCCCACCTGCCCGGACCGCGGCGTGGACCAGGACACGGTGGGCGGCACCTGGCTGCTCGTGGAGAAGTTGACGTCGACGTAGTAGTTGGCGTCGCCGAACGACGCCGCAGGGAACCCGCCACCGTCCTTGTAGACGCCGTTGAGCGACGTGCCGATGGCGCGCAGGGCGGTGAGCGGGCCGGCCCGCCAGTCGGCCACCGTGAAGAAGGACGAGTCCGCCGAGTAGCCGCCGTGCGGCGCGAGGTACGAGGCCACGTAGGTGGTGCCGGCGGTCACGGCCACGGGTGTGGTGAAGGTCAGCGACTGCCACCCGGTCGCCGTCTCACCGCTGAAAGTGCCGGTGGCCAGCGCGGTGCCGGTCGACGACCAGAGCGTGCCGGTGTGCGGGCCGGTGTTCGACGTCGACTTGTAGAACCGGATGCCGTTGACGAAGCCCGACACGGTCGGGGTGAAACGGACGCCCAGCTCGGTGTTCGAGACGTCACCGGCGTCCGTGGTGCCCGGGACGGCGTTGCCGAACAAGGAGCACGGGCACGTCTGGTTGATCGTCACGCCGGCGCCCGGAGTCTCGGTGTTCCCGCTGTCGTCGGTCGCCCGCGACCTGATCGCCAGGGCACCCGAGCCGTGCGAGACGAACGTGTAGCTCCACGACGCCCGTCCGATCGCCGGGTGCCAGGTGGAGCCGCCGTCGGCGGACACCTCGACACCACCCACGACCCCGCCACCGGCGTCCGTCGCGCTGCCCGTCGCGGTGATCACGGTGCCGTTCGGGACCGTCTGCCCAGCGGTCGGGGTCGTCACGGTCGACGTGGGCGCGGTGTGATCGCTCGAGGCCGGGCTGGCGCTCAGTCCGGTGATGATCGTCAACGGCTGGGCGGACATGTCCGCGAGCAGGTTCACGGTCGCCTGCTGCATCCGCGGGTCGATCGTGCTGGCGCCGCCGTCGTGGTCGTCGTCCAGCCCCCACGCCCACTGGATGGTCCCGGCGGAGAACACGAGGGCCCCGCTGGGCGCCTTGTACAGGGTGATGTGGTGGGTGGTCGTGCCGGGCAGCGTGAGCGTGCCGAAGTCCTGCAGCCGTTGCGGTGTGCTGCCCGTCGTCGTCGACATGTCGATCAGACCCGCGGGCCGGAAGCCGTTGTCCAGATCCTCGTTGGACTCGTACCCCACCGTGTGCGCGGACAGGCTCACCGTCTGGCCCGCGGCGAGAGTGGACAGCGTGGTGCCGCGCCAGATCCGCATCCTGCCCTCGGTGGTGTTCACCTGGATGGGCAGGTCGGTGTTGTTCGACATGTAGAGGGTGCCGCCGAGCGCGTTCTCCGGGTTGCCGCCGTCCGACGGCGGGGAGAACCGCGGGTCACGCCACGTGCCGGTCCACTGCGCCGACGGGTCGATCTTGGAGTTGGCCCAGGTCTCCTTGTAGCAGACCAGGGTGCGGTACGGGGTGCTCGAACCGTCGGTGCTGTTCTCCCACCGGGTCTTCCAGTAGTTGTCGTTGCCGCTGAAGAAGGCCAGGTTGACGCCGGCGTTCCGCGCGGCAGTCACGTTGGCCCGCGCCTCGCCGGACCAGTACTCGTCGTGACCCACGGTGACGAAGGTCTTGTGCTTGGTGATCAGCGAACCGAGCCTGGCCGTGTCGATGCCCGAGAAGTACGAGACGTCGTAGCCGTTGTGCTCGAGGAAGCGGATCATGGGGTACTCGTTCGCGAACAGGTAGTCGCGGCCGCCCTCCCACCCGCGGGTGCTGAACGGCCGGTTGTAGCTGACCTTCAGGGACCGGTTCGGCGAGTCGTACGTGGGGCCGCCGTAGAGGTTGTCGCCGCCGTAGTTGTTGTAGGCCTGCCATGTCGTGTCGGACGTCTGGTACAGCACGTCAGAGGTGCTGGCGTCGTTGCGGACGATGAACGGGATCTGGCTCTCGCCGCCGGTGTCGTTGCGGTGCAGCAGGGCGAGGTAGACGCCGGACACCGCCGTCGAGGGGACCGGGTACGTCGCCGTGACCGTCCAGTTCCCACAGTCGACCAGGTGCCAGGCGGCCGTGCCGCCGTTCCCGCAGGCCGGTTGGACCCGCGCCGTGGTGGCCACGGTCGTCATCAGCCGCGCACCGTTGCCCTGGTACCAGCCGAGCCGGTAGATCGACATGGTGTAGGCGGCGGGTGAGGTCACCTTGAACGACACCGTGCCGCCGACGTTGACGCTGATGTCGGTGGCGAAGCCCTGGATCGACGCGTCACCGGCACCGGTGATGTCCCAGACGGACTCCGGGGTGCCCGGCTTTGAGTTCTCGCAGACGACCGGGTTGGTGGGCGCCGCGCAGGGGTCCGTCACGCTGGCCGACGCCGGGCCGGCGGGAACAAGGACGCCGAGCACCACGGCCGGCACGGCCACGAGCGCTACCAGCACGTTCCGGCACCATTGGAGCGAACGGCGCCCCTGGCGATCCCTGCTCATGCACACTCCCGATGTGATCCCGCCGCTCCGGGGCGGCCACGCTGAAGAAACGTCGTTGTATGACAGGCGAACAGCGAACACGGGTGCGCGACCCGGTGTTTCACCCCTTTTGGACACGGATGTCCGGTGCGCAGCCCTGCCCGGGCGGAAAGAACGGCCCGTTACGGGTGCGGACGGCATTGATGCTGGAGAACCTGTCGCCGAAGGGGTGCCCATGCCGGGGCTAACGGCTCGAGGAATCGCACGTCGGGCCGGGTCGGGCCTGGACCCACCGGGGCCGAACTCACGACGGGTGCGGGTTCAGCGCGTACGAGTAGGTCACGGCGCGCACCGCACCGAGGCCAGCCGCGCCCCGCGGCCCGAGGACGAGCACCGCAGCGTCGTCGCTGAACCACGCCGCCGCGGGTTGCGCCCCACCGGCGAAGGCCAGGGGACGGCCGATGACCTGTTCGCGACTGACGACGCGAGCGTGCGACGCCTGCTGGACCAACTGGCCGACGACCTGCGCCTGGAAGATCGGATCCGTGGCGCGCGCCTCGGCGAACTGGTAGACGGCCACGTCCGCGACCGCGGTCGAGCCCCGGAACGCCCGGAGGTAGGTCACCGACACGGGACGGGCCGCCGTGGACTTCACCTGCGCGAACCGCGTCGCCCCGGATCGACCGATCACCTTGTAGGTGTAGATCACCGGCGCCGGCACCGGGCCCGTACCGAGCTTGCGCGGGGCCACGGGCTGCACCGGCCCCTCATGGGCCTCGAGCTGCTCGTCCACGGCCGGGACCGGCGGCCTGGTCCGGGTGGGGAGCGGGGTGTGGCTGGCCAGTGGACCCACCAGCTCGCCCGAACCACCCGCGCCGACGGACGAGCCGTCCGCGCCGATGGTCGTCGACACGGTCGCCGACCCGGCGCAGGCGGCGGTCGCCACGGCCATGGCGAGACACGCTCCGGTGGTCACGACACCGCGCACTAAACGCATCGAGGGCAGCACCCTTCTGGGCTCAATCGTCCGACACATCCGGATTCACTCCATCCGTCGAATGGACGATTCTCAGTTGTGACGTCACAGTAGAGGACCGCTCAGCCGTTCGTTCTCGTTTTGAGAACTGATCATGCCTTTGCTGCAGACGGTGACCACGCGGCGTGGAGAAGCCAATGCCGACCACCTCCCGAACCGCTATTCATGTACCCCAAGTCACGGCTCATGCGGCGAACCCGGCGTTCCGGTCACCCATTGTGAGAGGACGCGACGAGCTGGAGGGTCGCAGCGAGGACACGTCCTGATCACGCCGCGAACCCCGCCACCCGGCCCCCGCCGCCCCAGGCGTCCCGGGTTCCATGCCCACGTCGCCACCAGGGCCGCGACCCGGCCGATCCAGCATCCGATCCGGCATCCGATCCGGCATCCGATCCGGCATCCGATCCACTCGGGGCGCCCGGGTCCCCGACGTCCGAACAGCCGAGCACGCTTCTCGGCCGAAGTACTGAATGGGCTGGGTCCACTGGTCCGGACGAGGGTTCCGATGGATCCTTTCGTTATGCGGTGACCGATGGTCCGGCATCGCCAACCGAAGCTTCGCGCTGGGGGCCCGATGCGCATCCTGCACGTGCTCGCATCGGTCGACGCCGACGCGCGACGCCCGGGCGAGGTCTCGGCGTGCGTCGAGCAGTGCGGTGAACTCGTGCGGCGTGGCCATGAGGTCGACATCGTGCTCGGCTGGCGTGGGCGCCGGGCCGCCCCCACCACCCTCGGCGGCCTCCCGGTGGCCGGCGTCCGGCTCGGCGGTCCCGATCGGCACAGCACGTCGCCGGGCACCAGGGCGCTGCTCAGGCGGCTGCGTCGCGACGCGGCCGGCTACGACCTCGCGCACCTGCACGGTCTCGGTGACCCCGTCGTCGCAGCCGCCGCCCGAGTGCTGCGCCGCGCGGACGTTCCCTACGTCGTCCAGCCTGGATCCGGAGCGGTGCCGACATCCTGGCGCTGGGGCCGGCTCGGGCTCGACCCGGTCGTCACGGCCCTGCGCGGGGCCGATCACCTGCTGCCGGCCTCGGCCCGGCAGGAGGCGGACCTGCGCACCCTCGTGGGCACCGCGCCGCCCAGCCGGGTGCTGCCGCACGGCGTCCGGCCGGCCTCGGCGCCGCTCGGTCCGCGTGCCGGCCGGGACACGGACCCGTCCCGGCGCGATGTGCTGCTCCTGGCCCCGCTCGCCCCGGGACGCCCCGTCATGGCCTTCGCCCGTGCGGCCGCCCTGCTCATCGACGACGGGGTGGCCGCCGATTTCTGCGTCGTCGGGCCGGACCTGGGCGCGCGGTCCGAGCTCCTGCTCTTCATCGGGACGCGGCCCCAGCTGGCCGACCATCTGCGATACGAGGGTCCGCTCCGGTATGACGCCGCGACGGCCCGGCTCGCGAACGCCGACATCTTCGTCGCCACGGCTCCCGACGACGCCTGCCCCGTCGGGCTGCTCGAGGCGCTCGCCGCCGGACTTCCGGTGGTTTACGCCGGTGACGACCCGCTCTCCACCGGGCTGCCCGCCCTGCGGGTAGCCGCGGATCCCACGCCGGAATCGCTCGCCGGCGCCCTCCGGGTGCTGATCGACGACGACGAGCGCCGCCTTCGAGGTGGGGAGCGCTCCCTCTCCGCGGCGGCCGGCACCTTCTCAGCCGGCCCTGTCGTCGACGAGTTGCTCGAGGTGTACCGCTCCGTACGCCCACGGCGGCCGGCAGCGCGCCGGGTGCCCGAACCGCGCCGTGCGGAGCAGGTCGCCGGCCGTCGCCACCACCGATTCCTGCACCCCCTCCGCGGACCGCGCTGACCAGGTCACGGCCCGGCAACCCTCAGGACGGCGTCGGAACGGGCTGCCAGGACGCCGTCATGCGACGCGCAGGGACGCCTGCCCAGACCTCGCCCGCCGGCACGTCGCGCGTCACGACGGCGCCCATACCGATGACGGCTCCCGCCCCCACGGTCACGCCTTCGCGCACGAGCGCCCCGGCGCCAACATATGCGTCCCGACCGAGGTGCACCGCCCCGGACACGCGCACCCCGCTCGCGAGCGTCACGCCGTCCTCGAGGACGTCGTCGTGCGTCAGGATGCAGCCGGGCATGAGCACCACGTGATCACCCAGGACGACGTCGGCGGTCGTCACGCAGCCGGCCATGACGACGCATCCCGCACCCAGGGTGGTCGAGCGCGCCAGGTGCGCGCCGGGATGCACGACCGTGGCCCAACGCGCCGCCGGCAGGGCCACCCGAGCCACCAGCCGGAGGCGACGGCCCGGGTCGCGGGGGGAGGCGACCGTGGCCACGAAGCGGTGCTCGGGGCCCAGGCCGGCGGCCTCGTCCGTCCGGCCGAGCACCGGCAGGCCCGCCACGACGGTGCCTGCGAGCGCCGGGTCGTCGTCGAGGAAGCCGGCGACGAGAGGCCGCTCGTCAGGCGGAGCGACCGGGGCGGTGGCCGCCTCGGCGGTCTCCCGCGCCAGGCCGCCGGCTCCGAGCAGCACCAACCGCAGGGCGGCGGTCACCGCTGGCCCGCGGATTCCGGCTGGTCACGTGAGCGCAGGAACTCCTCGAACGACAGGGCGTCCCGCAGGTCGATCGCCCGGCGGCCACCGATGGCCGGCGGCACGGCGGCCTGCTCCGGCGCCATCCGGCGGTCGACGGCGGGCCACCGCACCTGGGCGCCGGCCGTTGCCGCGGCGGCCTCCCGGGCGCCGGTCACGCGGTCGAACACGCTGACGTAGGCGACCGCCTGCGGCTGCCAGTCCAGCTCCCGGGTGCAGCGGGACCGGGCGTGTCGGCCCATGTCGAGGCGGCGACCGGAGTCCTCGAGGAGGCCGTCCACGACCTCCGCGTAGCCCGCGACGTCACCGGGAGGCACGTAGACCGCGCACGCCTCGGCGCTGACCCGCGTCTCCACCAGGTCGAAGGTGACGATCGGCAGGGCGTACGCCATGTACTCCATGACCTTGTTGTGCGTGGAGATGTCGTTGAGCGGCGTCTTCGCGTCGGGGCAGAGACCGAGGCTCGCCGTGGACAGGTACTCGGCGATCATCTGCTTGTCGGCACGCCCGGTGAAGGTCACCCGGTCGGCGAGCCCCAGCTCGTCCGCCCGGCGGCGCATCGGCTCCAGCATGTCGCCGAAACCAAGTAGGGCGAGGTGGACGTCGTCCCGCCCGCGCACCCTGACGAGCTCGTCCATGACGGCGAGCAGCTGGTCGATCCCGTCCTGAGGACCCATGATCCCGAGGTAGACGAGCAGGTGCCGGGCCCCCCGTCGCAGCTCCGGCCGTGCCTCCAACGGGCGCATGGTGGCGGTGTCGGGGCCGCTGCGGACGACGGTCGTGTCCTCGGTGGACCGGTCGCCGCGCTCGATCGCCACGGCCCGGTAGGACCGGTTGGTCACGATCACGTGATCGGCGCTGCGATAGGTCCGCCGCTCCAGCCACAGCAGGCCGGCGTACTGCAACCGGGCCGCAAGGCCCTTCGGGCGACCGAACCGGGAGACGAACAGCTCCGGGTTGAGGTCGTGCTGGTCGAAGACGAACCGGACACCCCAGGGGCGCCACAGCGCCGCGAGCAGCCAGTAGGTGTCCGGAGGGTTGCAGGCCTGGATCAGCTGGAACCCGTGCCGGCGGTGCACGCGCACCGACAGCAACGCCGTCCGGAGCCAGCAGTAGACGAACTCGACGAGGTACCCGAGCAGGCCCGCAGCCTCGGGCGGGGCCGCATACTTGTACAGATGCATGCCGTCGAGCTGCTGATAGCCGGGATCGCCGGGCCCTTTGGGGCAGATGACCGAAACCTGATACCCGGCGTCACGCAGTGCCTGACATTCCAGCCAGACCCGACGGTCCAGCGGAACAGGAAGATTCTGGACGATGATGAGAACCGGAACGCCACCCATGTCGCACCCTCACCTTTCCGGCCCGCGCCGCCTCCATTACAGGGCAGCCGTCAAGGATGTGTTGCACAGACGGCAATATTGCTCCATGTCACTTTGCGTTATGGCACAGCACCAACAGTAAAGGCCCGTGATCAGAGCGGGGTGGCGCCACTCGGCAATCACCTGATGTGTTCGTGAGGTCACATTGGGTCTCATCTTGGTGCTGAACCGGGACCATTCGTCGCCGACGTCACTCGCCGGAACCGGCCGAACGCAATACTGACCAGGTGACCACAGTGATCGTCCCCGCCCACGACGAGGAGGCGGTGATCGGCCGCCTGCTGCGCCGGCTGACGGCGACGGCGGGCACGCCCGGCGGCGCCCGGGCGACGCCGCCGAGGATCATCGTCGTCTGCAACGGCTGCTCCGACGGCACGGCCGACGCCGCCCGGGCGCACGCCGGCGTCACCGTGCTCGAGACGGCGGTGCCCTCCAAGCACGCCGCCCTGCGGCTCGGTGACGCGCACGCCGACGACGACTTCCCCCGGGTGTACCTGGACGCCGACGTGGAGCTCGACGCGGACGCCGTCCGCGCCCTCGCCGCCGCCCTCGAGGCGCCGGGCGTGCTCGCCGTCGCGCCCACCCGGGTGATCCCTCGGCGGGGCGCCTCCAGGCCCGTGCGTTGGTACTACGACGTCTGGGAGAGCATCCCGGGGGTGCAGACAGGCCTGTTCGGCCGCGGGGCCGTCGCGCTGTCCCGGGAGGGCCACGCGCGGCTGCAGGACATGCCCGAGCTGCTGTCTGACGACCTGGCCGTGTCCTCCGCCTTCGAGGAGCACGAGCGCGCAGTGGTCTCCGAGGCCGTCGTCGTGGTGCACCCCCCTCGGCATTGGGCGGATCTCGTACGCCGCCGGGTGCGGGTGGTCACCGGGACCCGCCAGGCCTACGAGGGCACCGCGTCCGGCAACCTGCGCATCGACTCCCGCACCGGATCCGGCGACCTTCTCCGGGTGGTCCGGGCCGATCCACGGCTGTGGCTCAAGGTGCCGGTGTTCCTCCTGACCACGCTCGTCGCTCGTCGCCGAGCGGCTCGCGCGGTCGCCGCGGGCGACTTCACGACCTGGCTCCGCGACGAGAGCAGCAGGGCCGGATGAACGTCGGCTTCCGACCAGAACGTTCCTCATGGGCACAGGAGAGCATCGTGTCCACTTCTGTCACATCCACCTCGGAGTTCGTGTGAGATTCCATCCCCTGCCGTCGCTGCAGTCGCGGCCCCTGGTGAGTGTCGTCATTCCGTGTTACAGGTACGGCAATTACCTGGCAACCGCCGTGGACACCGCAATTCGCCAGCCCGGGGTACGGGTAGAGGTGATCGTGGTCGACGACGCCTCCCCCGACGACAGCGCCGAGGTCGCCCGCGAGCTCGCCGGACGGCATCCGGAGGTGACCGCGGTCGTCCACGAGGCGAATCGCGGGCACATCGCGACCTACAACGACGGCCTCGAGCGCGCCACCGGCGACTACGTAGTGCTGCTGTCCGCCGACGATCTCCTCGCCCCCGGCGCCCTGGCCCGGGCTGCCGCCATCATGGACCGCGACCCCGAGGTCGGCCTCGTCTACGGCTTCGCCCCGGACTTCGAGCAGTCACCGGCACCCACCCGCCGCCTGCTGCCGCACTACGCGCGGTGGACGGGCGAGCAGTGGATCGACCGGGTGTGCGCCAGCGCGCAGAACCCGGTCTGCACCCCGACCGCGATCATGCGCCGGCAGGTGCTCACCGCGTGCGGAGGGTACGACCCGCGGCTGCCGCACACCGCGGACCTGCTCATGTGGCTCCGCGCGGCAGGCCGGGCCGGTGTCGCGTACGTCAGCGGCGTCGACCAGGCCTACTACCGGGTGCACGGCAGCAACATGCACTCCACCACCTTCGCCCAACTCGCCGTGGACCTGGAGCAGCGCAGGGAAGCCTTCCGGGTGTTCCTCACCGAGTTCGGGGGCGACCCGGCGCGCTCGGCCGCCCGGCTGAGCACGGTCACGCATGCCCTTGTCGTCGAGGCCGAACGTGCGCTGCACCGCCTGGACCCGGCGGAGCCAGGCAGCGCGGAGGCGGCCGAGGCCCTCACCGACCTCATCGAGCGCCACCGCGAGCCTCGACCGGGAACCGCCCGCCGCCCCGCTGCGCCCGCCCCGTGGGCGGCCCGCGCCGACGCGGCTCGCGGCATGCTGGACTGGCGGTACTGGCGCCGGTTCGGACTGCGCCTGTGACCGGGCCGGCAGCGGTCGAGGAGACGCCGCGCGGGCGGGCGGTGACCGTCGCGCTCGCGTACGGCATGCTCAACAACATCGCCCTGCGCTTCGGGAACCTGCTCCTGGGCGTCCTCCTGGCGCGGCTCCTGGCTCCGGCGGAGTTCGGGGTCTATGCGGTGGCCCTCACGGTGCAGGCGGTCCTCGCCAACCTGACCGACCTGGGCATGGCAGCGTTCATCGTCCGAACGCCCGACGTCGAGCGGAAGGCGCCGACCGTGCTCACGGCCGGCTGTGCCGTCGGCGTGGCGCTGGCAGCAGCGATGTGGGCGCTGGCGGCCCCGCTCGCGGACCAGATGGGCAGCCCGGCGGCGACCCCGGTGATCCAGGCGCTGTCCCTGACCCTGGTTCTGACGGGAGCCGGCTCGGTCCCGGCCGCGTTCATCCAGCGGCGCCTGCAGCAGAACCGCCAGCTCGTCGCGGACGGCAGCTCCTTCGTGGTCGGGGCGACGGTGGCCGTCGTCCTGATCATGCTCGGACAGGGCGCGATGTCGCTCGCCTGGTCCCGGGTGGCCGGGCAGCTCGTCGCCGTCGTCCTGCTCTTCCGGTTGAGCCACCACCGTCCGGTGCTGGGATTCGACACCCAGGTCGCGAGGGAGGCCGTCCGGTTCGGGCTGCCGCTGGTCGGCGCCAACGTGCTCTCCTGGTTGCTGCTGAACATGGACTACGTGATCGTCGGGCGGCTCCGGGGCGCCACGGTACTGGGGATCTACGTGCTGGCGTTCAACATCTCGTCCTGGCCGACGTCGGCGATCTCGCAGGGGCTGCGGGCCGTGGCCCTGCCGGTCTTCGCCCGGGAGCAGAGCGCCGACGCGTCCACCCGGACGCGGCACGTGGCGGCCGCGGTGGGTCTCACGCTCGCGGGGTCCGCCCTGTCGGGCGCGCTCCTGCTGGCACTGGCCTCCCCGGTGATCATCGCGGTGTACGGCGAACGCTGGGCAGCGTCGGCGGCACCGCTGGCGACGCTGGCCGCCTTCGGTGCTGTCCGGCCCGTCTTCGACCTGCTCGCGACCTACTTGACGGCACGAGGGGCCACGCACGCCGTGTTCGCCGTGCAGGTGGCCTGGACGGTCGCGCTGCTGCCGGCGCTCGTCGTCGGCATCTCCTGGAACGGACCGGCCGGTGCCGGCCTGGCCCATCTGACGGTCGGGCTGCTGGTCGTGCTCCCGGCCTATCTCTTGGTGCTGCGCCGCCAGGAGATTGCCCCAAGCACCGTATTGCGGGCCGCGATCGTCCCGCTCACGGCGGCGGCCGCGGCGGGCGGGGCGGCTTTCGCCACGGGGCGGTTGCTCGACAACCCCTGGGTGGCGGTGCTCGCGGGCGGCAGCGTCGCGACCTTGGCCTATGCCGGGGCGATGCGTGGCTGGGTGCGTCGCAGGGTCGGCCACCTGCGGGGTCCTGGCGGGATCGGCGCCTCCGAGGGAGCTGGCGCGCCCGGCGGGCCGGCGCCGGTGGAGCCGGCGCTGGGACCGAGTGCGGGGAACGGGCCGGGCGTCACCCTGCACCCCCTGCCCGCCGTACGGGAGGAGTCGTGACCCGGCCGCGACGCGTCCTGCTGGTCACCCACGAGCTCTCCCGCACCGGGGCGCCGCGGATAGCCCTGCTGGTGGCTCGCAGCCTGGGACGGCGCGGCGCGCGCGTCTCCGTGGTGAGCCGGCGTCCCGGCCCGCTGGAGCCGGAGTTCGCCCAGGCCGCGCGCACCCGGCTCGAGCCGTTCCTGCGCGTCCGTCGCAGGCTCGGGCTCGTCAGCGCCCTGGCTCCGGTCGCGCGCGCGGTGGACACCGCCTCGGCCGTGGCCACCCTCCTGCGGCACCGGCCCGACCTGGTCTACCTGAACTCCACCGCATCGGTGGCCTACTTGCGTGCCTGCCTGCTGCTGCGACGTCGGGTCGTGCTGCACTCGCACGAGTCGACCGAGGTGGCCGAACGTTTCATCGGGCCCAGCCGGGCCCGCGCCCTGCTGCGCCACGCCCGGCTGGTCGCGTGCTCGCCGTCCGTGCAGACGTCCCTCGCCGAACTGGCCGGCGTCCCGGTGGACGAGGTCGTCATGCTGCCGTCCGTGCCGGACGGGCCTGCCGTCGAGGCAGCTGCGGACCTCCCCCCGGACGTGAGCTACCGGCCCGACGAGATCGTGGTCGGGTGCTGCGGCAGCGTCGAGCACCGGAAGGGGACCGATCTCTGGCTCGAGGTGGCCGAGCGGGTGCGCGCGGCCCATCCGCAGTTGCCGTTGCGATTCGTCTGGGTCGGCGAGATCGTGGATCCCGAGCTCACCGGGCGTGCTTCGGACGCTGCGCCGCCCCGGACACCGTGGGCCGAGGTGTTCGTCGGACCATCGGCGAATCCTTACGCGCACATGCGACGCTTCAACATCGCCACTCTGCCGTCGCGGGACGATCCGTTCCCACTGGTCGTCCTGGAGTCCATGCTGCTGGGCACGCCCGTGGTCGCCTTCGCGGTCGGCGGGGTGCCCGAGCAGATCGGGGACGCGGGGATCGTCGTGCCCCCGCTCGACGTGGCGGCCTTCGCGGACGCCGTCGGCGCACTTGTCGCGGATGCCGACCTGCGCTCGGACCTGGGACGGCGGGCCCGCGAGCGGGCCCGGACCCGGTTCAGCGTCGAGGCTTTCGCCGAGCTCCTCGACGAGGTGGTCGAGGAGCCCTGAACCGCCGGAAGGTCAGGCCCGGTGCTCGTCGACGAAGGCGGCGAGCGTGCCGATCGTCTCGAACGTCTCGGCGGAGATGTCCGCCTCGTCGACGGTGATGCCGAACCGCTCCTCGAGCTCCGTCACCAGCGCCACGACAGCCATCGAGTCCAGCTCGGGCAGGCTGCCCAGGAGCCCGGTCGACGCGCTCAAGGTCGCGGCGCGGTCCTGCAGGCCCAGAACCTCGACGACGAGCGCCTTGACGTCGTCGACGCTGGCTGCCGTGGTGTCCATGATGAGTCCTCACTGGGTACGGGGGTGACGGGCGACCGGGACGGCTCCGGTCAGACGAGCACCTCGACGGGCGCCGGATGGCCGAGGAAGGCGGTGGGGCTGGCAGTCAGCCCGTAGGCGCCTGATTGGAACACCACGACCAGGTCACCGACGTCCGCGGCGGGCAACGTCACCTTATCGCCCAGCACGTCGAGCGGGGTGCACAGGCACCCGACGACATTGACCACCTCGTCGGCGTCCTGCGCCATCCGGGTGCCGACGGCCAGCGGGTAGTTGCGCCGGACGACCTGGCCGAAGTTGCCGGAAGCCGCCAACTGGTGGTGCAACCCCCCGTCGACGACCAGGTAGGTGCGCCCGCGGGAGATCTTGCGATCCAGGATGCGGGTCACGTAGACCCCGCACTCCCCCACGATGTACCGACCGAGCTCGGTCACCAGGCGGGCCTGCGGAAAGGCCGGCAGCAGGACGTCGTCGAGGACGGCGTGCAGGTTGGCCGCCACGGCGTCCAGATCGAGCGGCTCGTCCTTCGGGAAGTACGGGATGCCGAACCCGCCCCCGAGGTTGACGTACCGGACCGGCCCGTCGAACCCCTCGGCGAGACGCACCACCAGGTCGGCGGTCTTGCGCTGGGCCTCGGCGATGACGTCGGCGCGCAGGTTCTGGGAGCCTGCGAAGACGTGGAACCCCAGCAGGTCCGCACCGCCGGTGACGACGAACTTCACGAGGTCCGGCACGTCCTCGCTGTCCACCCCGAACTGTTGCGGCCCGCCGCCCATGCGCATACCGGAACCCTTGACCTCGAAGTCCGGGTTGACCCGCACGGCGACCCTCGGCCGGATGCCGAGCGCCTCGCCCACGCCGAGCACCCGCCGCGCCTCGCCCTGGGACTCCAGCTCGACCGTCACGCCCGCGGCCACGGCCTGGGTGAGTTCGTCGTCGGCCTTGCCCGGCCCGGCGAAGCTCACGTGGTCCGGCGCGACCGTGGTGTCCAGGGCGAGTCGCATCTCCCGGGCCGACGCGACGTCGAAACTGTCGACGAGGCCGGCCAGGTGCTGGACCACCGCGGGCATGGGGTTGGCCTTGACCGCGTAACTGAGTTGCAGCCTCGGCGGGAGCGCTGCCCGTAGCCGCTCGACGCGAGCCGTCAGCAGACCGCGGTCGTAGGCGAAGAACGGGGTGCTCCCCACGATCTGCGCGAGCCGGTCGACAGGGACGTCACCGACGCACAACCGCCCGTCCCGGACGGCGAACGCGGCCACCGCCGGATGGGTCATCGGTCCAGCTCCTCACGGATGCGGGTGCGGTCGAACTTGCCGTTCGGGGACCGCGGGATGGTCGCCTGGACGACGACGCTCCGGGGGACCATGTACAGCGGCACCGAACGCTTGAAATGTGCGACAAGGTCGTCCGACGCGAACTCCCCCGCGCCCGCCCCCGCCCCGGCGGCCGGGCTCACGACCAGCACGATGTGCTGGCCCAGTTGCGCGTCGGCGACGCCGATGGCGACCGCGTCGGCCACCAGGCCGCTGTCGTAGGCGATCTCCTCGATCTCCGTGGGGCTGATCCGGTACCCGGACGTCTTGATCATTTCGTCGTTGCGCCCGACGAAGGACAGGAAGCCCTCCTCGTCCCGCACGACCACGTCACCGGACCAGACGGCGGGCTCAGGAAGGGTGAGGCCACCGACGCGGTCCGGTACCGGCCGGAAACGGGCCGCCGTCCGCTCCGCGTCGTTCCAGTAGCCCAGGGCCACCAGCGCCCCCCGGTGCACGAGCTCGCCCTCCTCACCCGGGTCGCACTCGGTGCCGTCCGGCCGCAGCACGAGGATCTCCGCGTTGGGGATCGCCTTGCCGATCGAGCCAGGGCGCCGGTCGATCTCGGCCGGGTCCAGGTAGGTGGACCGGAAGGCCTCGGTCAGGCCGTACATCAGGTAGGGCGCGGCCCCCGGGAAGATCGACCGCAGCTGGTCCAGCGTCGTCTTGGGCATCCGACCGCCGGTGTTGGCGAAGTAGCGCAGGTGGGCCGACGCCTCCGCCGGCCACCGCTGCGCCGCGATCTGGATCCACAGGGGCGGCACGCAGGTGAGCCCGGTGACCTTGTGCTTCGCGCAGAGCCGGACGACGTCGCCCGGCAGCAGGTAGTTCATCAGAACCACCTGTGCGCCGACGGCAAAGGCCGTGGTCAGCTGACTGAGGCCGGCGTCGAAGCTGAGGGGCAGCGCCGAGAGGATCACGTCGTCGGCGGTGTTGCCCAGATACTGGCTCACGCTCTGCGCCCCCACCAGCAGGTTGCGGTGGCTCAGCACCACCCCCTTGGGCCGGCCGGTGCTTCCGGAGGTGTAGAGGATGGCTGCAAGATCGACGTCGATCCCGGGGCTGCCCGCCACCGCCGTGGGGCTGCCCGGCTCGCCCGCCCCGACGACGTCCACCCAGGCACTCACCCGGTAGGAGTCATGGTCCGCTGCGGGGCTCGGGTCCGCCCCGGGGACGGGGTCTCCCAGGACCACCACATGCCGCAGCTCGCCGCAGCGGCGCAGACCCTCCTGGAGGGCACCCAGCCGCTCCGCGGAGGTCACCAGCACGCGGGCGCCGCTGTCGGCCACGATGTGCTCGACCTGGCGGGCGCGCAGCAGCGGGTTCACCGGCACAAAGACGCCTCCCGCCGCCGACGTCCCGAACAGGGCCGCCACCGTCTCCAGGCTCTTGTCGAGATAGACCGCGACCCGGTCACCTCGCCGCAGCCCCAGCCGCACCAGGCCGGCCGCCACGGCGCCGGTCCGGTCGCGCAGCTCGCCGTAGGTCCACCCGGAGTCCTTGTAGATCAGCGCCGGGCGCTCGGGGGCCTCGGCAGCCGGCCGAAGGACGAGGTCGTGGAACTGGGTGAGCATGCGGTGCGGGCCTTTCGGTCGTCGGTCACCAGGCGACACAGGTCAACTCACTGTAGAAGTAGTCGACGTCCTCCGAGCCTGTTTCCGGCCCGCGGTACATCTTCGGGCGCGCCTGTCGTAGCCGGATCGCAGGTATCCCGAGCCGACCGGCCAGGCGTTCCTCGACCAGCACCGCAGGAATCCCCCGCCGGACCAGAAGATGACGGGAGAATACCGTCAACCCGGCCTGGAAGACCTCAGGGTCCCCCACGTGGAGCACCGACGCGAACAGCGGCAGCCCCTTGCGCCGGTCGCGCCGGAAGGCCACCCAGCAGTGTCGATCACCTTGCCGAAGCACCAGGTGGTGGGCCGCGGTGGCCCGCCGGTGGTCGCGGTACACGGGCAACTCACGGGGGTCGAGCAACCGTTCGACGGCCGTGGGGTCGCTGACCACCGTGATCCGGCCCGGCACCGACGGCCACGGCAGGCCCGGGACCAGGAAGGTCGTCGTGTCCAGCTCCTGGAACCCCAACCGTCGGTTGAGCGGGACGACGCTCCCGCTCGGCGAGAAATCGGTGAACAGGTCCACGCCGGACTGGGCCAGCAGGGCCTTGAGCAGTTTGAGGCTGTGCAGCCGGTGCGAAGGAAGCACGCACCACGCAGCCAGGTTGCACACCCGCACGGCCTTTCCGGCAATCACCCGGTCGGCGTAGAAAGCCAGGTGGACACCGACGATCCGACCCTCGTCGCGCAGCAGGAAGCCGCGATTGGGGGCGTCCCCGGGCCACGGGGCGACCACCATCCGCTCCCAGACGTCCGCCGGCACCCGCTCGTTGAGGTTGGCGTGCAGGAAGGCCGCGGTGGCGGCGACGTCCCCGTCGCCGATCGGCGCCAGCTCGACCGTCACGCCCGGGTCGCCAGGAGCGACTTGGGCAGACCTGCCATCCGTTCGAAGCCCACGTCGGAGTCCGGGAAGAGCGCGAGCATCTCCGTCCGGCCGACCAGATCGGTCCAGAGCACCTCCTGCACGGCGTCCGCCCGCGAGGCGGGTCGGCTGTGCGCCAACGGCCAGCGCATCGAGATCGCCACCCGCAGGCGGACGGGGAGCGCCTGCATCCCCGGGAACAGCCAGTGCGGTTCGACGGGGAAGTACCGGTACGGCGTCTGCACCCAGTGCCGTGGAGCTGCCTTGCGGATCGTCTCGGCGAGCCGGACGCGCATCGCGTGCCCGCCCACGTGCTCCAGCAGCGAGTTCGAGACCACCAGGTCGAACTCCCGCTCCGGCCGGTATCCGCAGGCGTCACCCAGGACCGGTTCGAGCCCCGCGGACGGCGTACCAGGCTCGAGCAGGTTGACGACGGTGACGTGACGGGCGCTGACGGGCGCCCGGCGCCAGTACTCCGTCGTGCCGCCGAGGTCCAGGACGGTCAGATCGGCGATGTCGGGGAAGAGCGCCCGGAACTGGTCCCAGCGCCGCATCCGCATCCGGGAACCGACCGACCGCGGGCTGTCCACCAGCAGATCTCGTGCTCGCACCGTGCCTACCGTTCCGGACGGCGCTGAAGCCGTCCTCGCCTCGTCGTCTCGAGCAAACCTTGCGCGCGGCTCAGCGCCAACGCTTGACCAGGCCCACCGCCGCCAGCCTCGCCGACTCGACGGCCGGCGGAGGGACCAGCACGGACCGGCGCACGGAATCGCCGTCGTCCGAGTGCAGCATGCTGTAGCGGGGCTGGATCCAGGCACCGGGCCGGGCTCGCCTCCGGTCGCTCGTGTGAACCCGTTCGTAGCCCAGCCGGCGCAGCAGGCCCAGCAGGGTGCGGTCGTACCGGCCCAGCGGGCAGGCGGCCTCCGTCACCGGGGTCCCGGCGACGGCGGAGATCCGGGCCCGGGCCTCCACCAGTTCGGCGCGGCGGGTGGCCTCGTCCATCCCCCGCCACGGGCGATGGTCCATGCCGTGGGTCCCGATCACCATGCCGGCGCGGCGAAGCGCCCGTACACCGTCGTCGTCAAGGCTCCCCGGCTGACCGAGCCGGCCGGCGAGGACGAAGAACCGGGCGGTCAGGCCCCGCCGGGCAAGCGCGGGAAGGGCGATCGCCACGTCCGAGGCGTTGCCGTCGTCGAAGCTGATGACGACCCGCGGCCGATCGACGATCGCGTCGAGGATGTCCTCGAACCGGTCCTCGGTGACCCAGTAGGCGTCCTCACCCGGTTCCAGCGACCGCGCGGGCGCACCCACGCCGTGGAAGCACACGTTGACAGTGCCCCGGTCAACCATGTCCACCTCTCCTCAGGCCGGCATCAGAGGCGTGCCGTCATCCATGGTGTTGCCGTGCCACACGTTCCCGTTCCGCGCCGTCGCGGGAACCCAGCCACCCACTACGCCGTAGAGGCCGCACCTGCCGTTGCGACCCCGCTGGAAGACGTTGTCGGTGACGGTGATGTGGTCGAGGTCTCCCGGTTTGGCCGGGTGGTTGCTGCCCGCATTGATACAGAATCCGGAGTCCGGGGAGGCAAGGACCAGATTGCGGTCCAGAACCACCCGCGAGATGTCGTCGTCCGGGATGAGCGTCAACGGGCTGGTGCAGCCACCGACACAGCCTAACGTGCTGTGGATCACTTGCATGTCGCTACCACCGTTGGTCAGGAATCCGTTCTGGTGCCATCCGAGTGACTTGCCGACGGTGTACTGATCATGGATGTAGGAGTCCCGGACAGTGCAATGACCGTAGCAGTGCACCCCGTGCTGGTTGTTGTGGACGTCGACGCGCAGCAACGTCACGTTGCTCAGACCCACCGCCTGGGCCTTCACCGCCAGTCCGTCCACCTCGGAGTCCACGATGGCCACGGACGCCGTCGGGCTGTTCGTGTTCACGAGCCCGTTGACCTTGCTGTTGCGGATCGTCAGGTTCTTGGCGTAGACGAGCATGCCGGCGCAGTTGACCAGCTTTGCGTCGATGACGACATCATCAGTGCGAATGTCACAGGGGCCGTCGTACGGGGTGAGCCGGACGACCGGACGGACGTCCCCGGGCAGGCCGTGGGGATACCCCGCGGTCCAGGCTGCCGGCCAGCACCCTCCCCAGGGGTCCTTGCCGCCCGGCTGGTACGGCGCGCCCGTGCACCCCGAGGCGGCTGCGGGCGAAGTGGCGGCGACCGGCGGGTGGCCGGGTTCCGCCGACGTGCCCCACCGGCCCCACGCACCCCACCCAAGAACCGCCGCGAACGCAACCAGAGCCAGCGCCATGGCGACCCGCGGCACGGTGACCCGCGAGTCGACCCGGTGCACGGCGCGGGGCACGGACGGATCCATGACGTCCTCGAGGTCAGGCAACCGACGGCCGGCCGGCGCAGCGGCGGTTCCGAGCCGGGGCCGACCGGTTGGAGAGTTCTCGTCGTGACATCACGGTCTCATATCTGCGCAAACGCGGGCGCGGCGGGCGGACAACACAGGAACACCACAGGGCCGAAAGAGTACTGTGCGCACACAGGGGGACGCGTTCATTCCGGTCAATCGCCCGTCAGCAAGTGGCACAGAGAACCACAAACTGCTGTGCGTATTTGCATGGTTACACACAGCGAAGCGGCCGATCGAGCCCTGGCCGGACTCGCCGGCTCCTATCCTGGTCATGTGGAGATCCCTCGCATGCCCGTGTCGATCGTCTGCGTCTTCAACTCCCCCGAGGTACGCCAGGACTGCCTCGACCGCTCCGTCGAGCGGTTGCGCGGAGAGGCTCCGGACGTGGAGTACATCCCGGTCGACAACGTCGACTCTGCATTCCCCAGCGCCGGCGCCGCGCTCAACCACGGCGCCCGACTGGCGCGACATGATTACGTCGTCTTCGTTCATCAGGACGTTTACCTGCATTCACTCGCCGCTCTCGAGCGCGCCGCAGGAATTCTCGCCGGTCCGGACGGTTTCGGTGTGCTCGGGGCGTGCGGGATCGACCACGAGGGGCGGGTGATCGGCCGCGTGCGGGACCGCGTCGTGCTGATCGGCGACGTCGCACAGCAGCCGCAGGACGTCGACAGCCTCGACGAGGTGCTGTTCATGGCGCCCCGCAGCCTGCTCCTCGAGCACCCGCTCAGCGAGCACCCCGACCTGGCCTGGCACGCCTACGCCGTCGAGTACGGCCTCCGGGTGCGCGGGCTCGGGCTTCGCGTGGGCGCCGCGGACATCCCCCTGACCCACAACAGCCTCACCGTCAACCTCGCCCGGCTCCACGAGGCGCACGCGGCGGTGGCCAAGGAGTACCCGGCCCTGGTCCCGATCCGGACCACCTGCGGCACGATCACCGACCGAACGCCGACGACCGTGGACCGCGAACCCTTCCTGGCGGCCCACCGCTGGCGCTACCGGTGGCTGCGCACCACCCGGACGGCGCACGCCGCCCGTCGAGCCGCCGACGGAGCGCCCGTCGTCCTGAACGACATCCGACTGGATATCGACGAGGTCATCGCTGCCGTGCCGGCGCCGTTCCACGTCCTGAATCTCGAGCCCGCCGGGCTGGCCGCGGGGAGTCTCGGCACCCCCGAGCCGCTGGACCTGTTGCGCCGCGGACGGCCCGTGACGTTCCGGGCGGGCGACGTTCGGATGCTGGCGGAGGTGCTGAGGGCGCGCGACCCCGGCACTCCGATGCTCGTCACGAACCTCGGGATCGGCGACCTCGGCACCCTCGCCCGGCTTCCCGGCACGACGGACCGGATCGTCGGGTGGCACGAGTCGGCCGGGTACTGGCTGCTCCTCGGCTGTCCCGCAGACGTCCTCCCGGCCCCGTGGCGCGGCGCGCAGGCCACCCCTCTCGGGCTGCGTGCCCTCGCGTGACGACGCCCCTCCGGGCCCGGCGCGCGTGGCGGAGGGCCCGGAGGTGACGGCGTGGGGCGGAGGACAATACCGCTCCTTCGCCCTCCGCGTCAGGGAGTGACGGCCTTGCCGTTGGTGTAGACGTTGTTGGACCAGACGTTCCCCGCGGCATCCGTGTCGAAGGACGTGACCGTCCCGTAGAGCCCGCACTTGCTGTTCGTGCCGGGCTCGAACACGTTGTTCCGGAAGATGATGCCGGAGACCTTGGTTCCGTAAGGCTTCCCGGGGTCGGTGCCCCCGTAGGCGCAGTAGGAGATCTGGGTCGACGCCAGGAACAGGTTGTTGTCGAAGGTGTAGCGGTTGTTCGGCCCGAAGTCACCGAAGATCGCCGCATCCGCGGTGCAGCCACCGTCGTTCTGGGTGATGGGCACACTGCAGCGCAGGGTGTTGTGGATCAGCGTGTTGTCGGCCCCGCCGTTGGAGAGGAAGGCGTTCATGTGCCACGCGGCGCCGGCGGGGATGTACTCGATGTGCACGTAGCTGTCCTTGATGAGGCAGTTGTCCTCGCAGAGGATGCCGTGCTGCGCGTTATGGACGTCGACCCGTTGCACCGTGAGGTTCCGGTACCCGATGGCCGGCGCCTGCACGTTCTGGCCGTCCACCTCACTGTCGGAGATCGCCAGGGACGCGTCGTTGATGACGTCGATCCGGCCGTTGACCTTGCTGCGTGAGATCGTCACCTTGCCCGCCGTGATGCTCAGCCCACAGTTGATCGTCTTGCCGTCGATCACGGTGTCGGCCTTGATGGTGCACGGTCCGCTGTAGGCGGACAGCGACGTCCCCGCGGGCACGCCCGTGGTGGAGGCGTTCGGGAACCCCGTGGTGCTCGGGGCACCTCCTGCGGGGGGCGCACTGCTCGCGGGGGGCGGTGTGGTCTTGGGCGGGCTCGACACCGGAGTGGTCGGCTTGACACTCGACGACCCGGAGGGGGAGGCGGACGAGGAGGTGGGGCCGGAGGTGCTGCCGGTGGGGCTGGACGAGGGGGACGAGCTGGCCGAGGGCGACCCGGTCGGGCTCGCCGACGAGGACGTGGCCGGCGACGACGGCGCCGAGGTCGGAGCATCGCTCGGGGGTACCGACGCGCCAGGGGAAGAGGTCTTCGGCGGCAGGGTCGTGGCCGACGACCCGGGGGCGGGTTGCGTCGGCGGGACATGCGGCTGACCGGAGCGGTCGTGGCGACGATGGACCCAGCCCGAGCCGGGCACCCAGTGACTGACCTCTCCGATGGTCACCCCACCGATGCTTCGACCGTCAGCCTCGCCGGTCGCTATGAGTCCGGTGGCGAGCAGGACCATCGGAAGGACGCCGACCACCAGGGCCCGGCGACGACGGCTGCGCGGCAGCGGCAGCGACCGGCGCCCCGAGCGGGGCCGCCCATGCCGTCCCGGTTGCGGAGTGGTCTCGTGCTGCGCGGCCGGGCGCCCCGTCGTCGGTGCGTGCGCCTCCTGCTCCGCCAGACCTCCGCCCGCTCTGCGCCCATTCACCGGGCACGTCCCGTCGTCGGTTCTCCACCGGGTTCACCGGCGGAGAGGAAGCGGGTAAAGGTGCCGACAGCAGCGGACTCCATACTCGCCATCCAACCGTCGCTACGGCGCCGGATCAATGCGGTTACGTTCAGCCGCACCTATGCGGACGTCAAATTCAATTTAGGGTTACACAGCGCAACGAAGGTACTGGAGCCGGACAGCTTCTCCAAAGCAACGACCGATCATGACCCGACCGGCCGCCGTTGGAACCACAGGTCATCGGGCGATCACGCACCGTTCACATGACCGGTGCGACACCCTCGGGACGGGACGGCGGCCCGACCGTGCCCTGCCCGGGGCCGCCTTGTGGTGGCAGGGGATCTGCGCTTTCCAGCGCCAGTCTCCGCATCGCCCCGCTCGTTCCGAGCAGGAGGAACATCAGTCCCGGCACCATCGGGAACGACAAGGCGTCGAACAGGGCAAATCCCAGCACCCCCGCAGCAATGGACGCGGCCAGCGCGGCCCCGAGCGTCGGCGCACCCCCCACGATCCGTCCGGCCGCTCCGAACCGGTGCCGCCATGCCGTCCGGATCGCCACCCAGAAGAGAACGAGGAGTGCCCCGCACCCGACCACTCCGGTCTCGATGAGCAACAGCAGATACTCATTGTCCAGAATGCGGTACTGAGGCATGAACGTCCCGAAACCACGGCCGAACACGGGCCGGTCGAGGATGAAGGACCACGCGATCGCATAGCTGTTCGAGCGCGACTGGGCACTGGCGTCGTTGCTGATCCCGGTGAACAGCCCCGCCAGCGATCCGAGCATGCCCGGACGCAGCACGAACATGGCCCCGACGAGTGCCACGACACCGGCGTAGGTACGGCGCCGGACCGCTCGCGGCCAGGTGGGCAGCAGGATCGCCAGCCCGGCGACCGCCCCGACGATGGCGGATCTGGAGATGGCGAACGGCAGAGCGACGCCGATCGCCAGGACCGGGAACCAGCGGCTCCGTACCGCCCGGTGCCGGTCCGTCACGGCGTAGTGCAGCGCGATCGGAAGGATCATGGTCAGGACCACGCCGAACTCGATCGGGGACAGCGCGGTACCAGCCGGCCGGAAGAAGCCCTGCCGACTCCCGACGCTGGTCAGGTCCCCATTGACCGCCAACCCCGGCAGGCGCAGGTACTCGGTGAAGGCCTGTCCGGTGAGGTACTGCACGATGCCCAACGCTGCCACCGCGCCACCGAGCATGGTCAGCCGCCGCATCAGGGTGTCCAGACGTGGCCGGTCCGGGATGCCGTCGAGGGCGACGAGCAGCACCGCACCCCAAGACAAGGCGCTCAGCAGGCCTCGATCGGCGGCGGAGATTTCGCTGGCGGAGATGGGTCGGAGGGCGGCCGCCGCGTAACTGGCCATGATCGCGGCGAGGAAGACCAGTGCGGCCCGCCGGACCGGCTGCCGCAGTGACGTCTCCGGGCGATGCCGGGCCAGCCAGTGGGCCGACCACCACAGGGCCGCCGCCAGTCCGAACATCTGCGCCGGCGTGCCGGCGGCACCGAGCGGGGCGAAGACGTAGCGCGACGGAAGGCAGAGCAGCAGGACCACGAAGACGGTGAGGACGATGGAGCCACTGCCGTGGGGACGCCGCACCGCCGGGAACAGCCGGTACGCGCCCGCGCGGCCGTCCGGGATGGGCGGCTCGCTGGTCACTCCGCGCCGTCCCGGCGGACTCGCTCACCGGACCCCTCGTGCGACCCGTGAGCCGTTCCGTCATCGAGCACCCGGTCAGGGTCCGGGTCGCCCTGCTCCCCGCTCGTCGACGCGGTGTGCTTCCGGATGTCCTCGAGGTTGATCGGTCGGGTGGAGTCCGGAGGGGCTTCGAGCTGCACGGCCGACCTGCTCGCCAACCACTCGAGGAGCGCGGCGGGGCGATCGTCGTCCGCGGGCCGGCTCTGGCGACCGGTGACGGCGACGTCCTCACGGTCGTGGTGGCTGCGCTCGTCGACCCGCTCGTCGCGGTGCCGGTCCCAGCCGTTGTGCTCGGCGGGGCCGGCGTCCCTGCTGTCCGACCCCGAGCGGTCGCCGGCCCCGACGCCGGCGACCTCGCCGCCCTGGGCGCCGCCGTCGCGTGGACCCGCGGCGGGGTGAGCGGGCGACCGCGGCGAGGAAGGCACGGCAAGGGGGTCGAGGTCCGCTCCGGTCAGGCGGGCGGCCTCGAGCAGCGCTGCCGTCGAGATGGTTTCGGTCCGCAACGAAGCATCCCCCCGGTCCGGCTCTCCGGAGGGGCTCCACCGACCGAACCCGAGCGTCGACAGTTCCCCCTCCGGCTCGGGGGGCGGAGGGGGCGCCCCGCCGTCGTGGTTGTGCCGGGCCGCCACCCGCGCCAGGGTCTCCCGGCGACGCCCGGCGACGGACTCGAGCAGGGACGCGCTGAGGACGGTCAGCACCAGGCCCAGGACGACCACGGCGATCACGGCCCGCAGCTGGTCCTTCCACTGGGCCTGGGGCTCCCCCGCCGTGCCGATGACGGACGAGGTGATCTGGAACTGCGGGCCGACCGAGTTCTGCAACTTGGTCATCGTCATGGGGACCTGGGCGACCACCGCATCGAGGGCACGCCTGGCTTTGGCGCGGGTGGTGTCCTCCACCGTGACGATGATGATCGGGGCGCCCGCCGAGGGATCGAACTCGGCCGAGTAGAGGTTGGTGACTCCCCGACCTGCGAGCGACTTGGCCACGGCGTCGTCGGCCATGGCCCGCGACACGACGACCGCCATGTTCTCCAGACCGCCGAGCCCCAGATACGGATTGGTGCCGTTTCCGGAAGAAGCCCGTGGCGGCAGAAGAACCATTTCCGACTTCGAGCGATACGTCACCGGCACCAGGACGGCCGTTCCGAAGGCCAGCGCCCCGGTGATCACGAGGCCCACCAGTGCAGTGATCCATCGCTGTCGCAGGAGAGTGCTCCAGCCGGAAAAAGACATGAGACCTGACGACTCCCCAACCTCGGGCCTGCACGGGAGCGGATTGCCCGTGCACGGGTCTTCCGACCTCAGCTTAGCGCCTGTCCTTCGAAGCCTCCCGGGCTTCATCGAACGCACCTGTCCGACGCCCGGGCCAGGTAGGCTGAACCCCAGTCTGACCAGGGGAGGAGGATCGATGACCGCATGGCTCATCCTCGCTGCGGTTCGTCGGCGCTGGCGGATCGGCCTCGCGGGAATGCTGGTCACGATCCTTGTCATGGGCTGGAGCACGACGACGACCGGCACCTACTACAGCCAGGTGTACGTGGTGCTCCTGGCACCGGTCTCGACAGAACAGCCGAATACCTACCAATACATCGGACGGAGCTTGGTGGCGGCCGCGGGCCTTGTCGTCCGCGAGGTCGACCCCACCGCGACGGAGCCGGCACCGGTATCACCAGAAGTGACATTGGTCGACCGAGGAATCACGCACGGGTATCGCGTCCGAATGCCTAACAGCGGTGGCCAGTGGTCGTTCAACTTCGAACGCCCCGAACTCGACGTGGAGGTCGCCGGCTCGAGCCCGGAGGAGGTCCGGGCGACGATGGCGGAGGTGGTCGCGAGGATTCGCCGCACCCTCGACGACGGGCAGTCGAAGGGCGGCACCGCCCGCAGCCAGATGATCTCCACCACGCTCAGCCCGCCGGATCCTCCCGTCTTCTACGCGCGCGGGAGCCGGTTCCGGGCGCTCTTCGCGATCCTCGCGCTCGGGATCGGCCTCACCCTCGGCATCGTGGTGGGAGTGGAGCAGTGGCTCATCCGCCGCATGATCCGACCGGCCGATCGGGCTGCGGCCCATGCTCCGGACGGCGGCACGGGCAACGACCCGCCGTCCCCCCGGGCCGGCGAGCGGGCCCTGAACACCCACGCCTGACGGCGTCGTCAGGCCACGCGGGCGGGCTGGCGGCCGCGGCGTGAGCGGTCACGCGGAACGACCGACGCCGGCCCAGGCGTCTCGCGCAACCGGCTCGGACTGGTCAGGGCGCGAACCGCCTCGCGGGCGATGCTGTGCCCCAGCACGGCTCGGCTCGCCTCCCGCAGCAGCAGGGCGGCCCAGTAGCAGGCCGTGGCCGCGCGGCCGTGCCGGCGTCCGAACAGCCGGACCCGGTTGACGGTGAGCAGGGCCCACAACCCGGGCGACGTCCTGGAGTCGCCCTCCAGGTGTACGGCGACTGCCGCCGGCACGTAGCGGGTGACCAGGCCGGCGTCGCGGGCCCGCAGCGCGAAGTCGGTCTCCTCCGAGTAGAGGAAGAACGATTCGTCCCACGGTGCGCAGCGCCGCCAACAAGCGCCGCTCACGAGCTGAGTGGACCCCTCGGCCCAGTCGCAGATCCCCGGTTCCTCGTACCGGCGGACGTCGGTCACCACCTCGCCGAGCAGCGCGTGGCGCCCGGCGCGCCGGGCGCCGAGCAGTGCGTCGCCGAGGGCCCGGAGCACCGAGGGCTCGCGGCGCATCGTCGTGATGAGCGTGCCGTCGCCGTCCGTCAGCCGCGGCACCGCGATCCCCGTGCCGGGTTCGCGCAGGGCAGCCAGAAGCTCCCGCCCGCAACCGGGCCCGAGTCGGACGTCGGGGTTGAGGACCAGCACCGCGGTGTGCGGGGCGGCCGCAGCGACCCCCGCGTTGATGCCCGCGGCGTAACCGCCGTTGCGCCCCGTCTCCACCACCAGAGCCGTGGGCGCCAGCCGACGCACGACGTCCGTGCTGTCGTCCGCCGAGGCGTTGTCCACGACGGTGAGATGCCAGCGCACTCCGTCCAGACCGAGCGGCAGCGATGCGATCAGACCTGGCAGCACCGACGCACTGTTGTACGCCACCACGACGACCGCCACGACGTCCGCCACCCGTTCGTCACCGGCGTGCGCCTGCTCGGCCGTCACGACAACGCGGCGCGCAGGGCGGCGACCACGCGCTCCTGCTGCCCGGCCGTGATCCCCGGGAACATCGGCAGGGAGAGGATCTCCCCCGCCAGCCGCTCGGCCACCGGGAACGCGCCCGCGTCGCCCAGGCCGAGGCCCGCGAACGCGGGCAGCAAGTGAACCGGCGCCGGGTAGTGCACCCCGGCGCCGATGCCCGCGGCCTGCAGGGCAGCTGCGACGGCGTCCCGGTGCGCGACCCGGACGACGTACAGGTGCCAGACGTGTTCGTTGCCCGCAGCCACGGTCGGCCGCACGACGCCGTCGACGCCGGCCAGGAGCTCGTCGTACCGCGCGGCCGCGGCCACCCGCTCGGCATTCCAGGCGTCGAGCCGCGCCAGCTTGATCGACAGCACCGCCGCCTGGATCCCGTCGAGACGGGAGTTGGTGCCGATCAGCGTGTGCTCGTACTTGCGGACCCCGCCATGGTTGCGCAACTGGCGGACGGCATGGGCGACGTCGTCCGAGTCGGTCATCACGGCACCGGCGTCACCATAGGCACCGAGGTTCTTGCCCGGGTAGAAGCTGGTGCCGGCGGCAAGGCCGAACGCGCCCGCGCGCCGGGAGTCCTGCGTCGCGCCCTGGGACTGCGCCGCGTCCTCCAGGAGCAGGACGTCGTCGCCGCAGACGTCCCGCAGCGCCTTCATCGGCGCGAGCTGGCCGTACAGGTGCACGGCGAACACCGCGCGGGTCCGCGGGGTGATCGCCCGGGCGACCGCGACCGGGTCGAGGAGGTAGTCCTCGCCGCAGTCGGCGAGGGCGAGCGTGGCGCCGGCCCGGACGACCGCCTCGGCCGTCGCGACGAACGTGTTCGCGGGCACGATGACCTCGTCGCCGGGCCCGACGCCCGAGGCGCGCAGCACGAGCTCGAGGGCGTCGGTGCCGTTGCCCACGCCGATGCAGTGCCGCACGCCGCAGTACTCGGCGAACTGCCGCTCGAAGGCGTCGACGGGGGGGCCGAGCACGAAGGCGCAACTGTCGGTCACGGCCGTGATGGCGGCCGAGACCTCGTCGGCGATCCGGCGGTGCTGCAGCCCGAGGTCGACGAAGGGGACGGGTGCCTGGGAGTCGGTGGTCACGGAGCGCCCCTTATCGTGCGGCCTGGACAGAGGGCACGCGGCCCTCGGCGGCGGTGCGGACCGCGGTGACGACCCGCTCGAACTGCTCGTCCGTCAGCTGGTGGAACAGCGGCAGGATGAGCGTGGAATCGGTGAGGTGCTCGGTGACCGGGAGCGGGGCGTGCGGGTGGCCGGCGTACGCCGGCTGCCGGTGCGCGGCCATGATCCCGCGGCGCGCGGAGACGCCGTCGAGGGCGAGCGCCTCGAGCAGTTCCTCCCGGCCGAGCGGGAACGGCGCCGTCAGCTCCACCCAGAACGACTGGAAGTTGCTGGTGCCCGTCGCAGGGTCGGTGACGCAGCGCAGCCCCGGGATCCCGGCCAGCGCACTGGTGTACCGGGCGGCGATCTCCCGGCGGCGCGCCACGACGGCGTCCAGGCGGTCCAGCTGGACCAGGCCGACCGCCGCCTGCAGGTCGGTCATCCGGTAGTTGTAGCCGACCTCCAGGTACTCCTCGGCCGGCGGCAGGGTCTGCAGGTGGCGGTCCGCGGCCGAGATGCTCATCGCGTGCTCGCGCAGCTTGCGGGCACGGTCCGCCCAGTCCCGGCGGCTTGTGGTGATCATGCCACCTTCACCCGTCGTGAGGATCTTGCGCGGGTGGAACGACCAGGCGGCGATCTCCGCCCCCGCCCCGACCGGGCGCCCGCGGTAGGTCGAACCGGCGCCGCACGCGGCGTCCTCGACGACCGTGACGCCGAGCGGGTCGGCCAGGGCCCGCAACGCATCCAGGTCGACCGGAACACCGCCCTGGTCGACCGCGACCACCGCGCGGGTCGCCGAGGTCAGGACCGTGGCGACGGTGTCCGGCGTCAGGTTGCCGGTGACCGGGTCGACGTCGGCGAAGACCGGGTTCGCCCCGACGTAGCGGACGGCGTTCGTGGTCGCCACGAAGGAGAACGAGGGAATGACGACGTCGTCACCGGGGCCCACCCCGGCCACCACGAGCGCGAGGTGCAGCCCGGTGGTGCAGCTGGACACCGCGACCGCGTGGTCCGCCTGCATCCGGCGGGCGAAGGCCTCCTCGAAGGCCGCCACCCGCGGACCCTGCGCGACCCAGCCCGACTCGATGACCGCGGTGACCGCGGCGACCTCCTCGGCGCCGAGCCACGGCTGCATCACGTTGATCCGGCTCATGAGCGGGCCACCGATCGCCCGGCCGCGATCTCCTCGCGGAGCGGGCGCCACCACTCGACCAGCTCGCGCAACCCGTCCTCGAGGCCGGTGGTCGCGGTGAATCCGAGGTCGCGCGCGGCGGCCGAAGTGTCCGCCAGCCGCCGGGTCACGCCGTTGACGGCGCGCTCGGGGCCGAACTCGACGTCCAGGTCGGAGTCCATCGCCGCGAGCAGGCTCTTCGCCAGTCCGAGCAGGCTCGTCTCGGTGCCGCTGGCGATGTTGTAGACGCCCTCGACGACGTCGGAGCGGGCCGCGAGCAGGTTGGCGCGGGCGATGTCGCGGGTGAAGACGAAGTCCATGGTCTGCAGCCCGTCGCCGAAGATCAGCGGCGGCTTGCCCTCGACGATCCGCTCCATCCAGCGCACCAGGACCTCGGTGTAGAGCCCGTGCACGTCCATCCGCGGCCCGTACACGTTGAAGTAGCGCAACATCACGTAGTCGATGCCGTGCATAGCCCGGAAGCTGCGCAGCAGGCCCTCGTTGAAGGTCTTCGCGGCACCGTAGAGGGTGTCGTTGTCGTAAGGGTGGTGGTCCTCCGCCGTCGGGAACGACGTCGCCAGGCCGTAGACGGACGCGGACGACGCCGCCACCACCTTGCGCACCCCGGCGGCCGCCGCGGCCTCCACCACGTTGAACGTGCCGTCCACCAGCACCTCGAGGGCCAGCCGGGGCTCCTCGGCGCACTGGGTGATCCGGATCGCGGCCTGGTGGAAGAGCACGTCGACGCCCTGCATCGTTCGCGTCACCAGCGCTCGGTCACGGATGTCGCCGTCCACCACCGTCACCCGGCCGCTGGTCAGCGCCGGCTCGAGGTTGGCCCGGCGGCCCCGGACGAAGTTGTCGATGACGACGACCTTCCCGGCACCGGCCTCGACGAGCTGGTCCACGATGGTCGACCCGATCGTCCCGGCTCCGCCGGTGACCAGGCACGTCGTTCCCGCCAGTTCCACACTCACTCCTGGTTCCGCAGCGGCACGACCGCTCCTTGGAAGGCGAGGCTACGGCTGGCAGCCTCCAGTACGTCGAGGATGCGCAGCCCCGCGCGCCCATCCGTGACCGAGGGCTGCCCACTGCGGACACTCCGCGCGAATTCCGACATCATGACCTGCAGCGCCTCACGCTCGTGCAGGGCCGGGGCCACCATGTCACCGGCCCGGTAGGAGATCGTCGCCTCGCGGCGGTCGTCCTCACCGAGAGTCCCGGCCCGGGACAGGTCCACCCCGCGGTCGTACAGCGAGATCCGCTGCACGGGGTTCAGGTCGTCCCAGACCAAGGTCCGCTTCGATCCACCGATGATGATCGTGCGCACCTTGGTGGGACTGAGCCAGTTCACGTGGGAGTGCGCGATCGCACCACCCGGCAGTTGCAGAGTGAGGTACGCCACGCACGCGACGCCGGCGCCGATCGGGTCGGCACCGTGAGCGGCCACCGCGAGCGGCCGGCAGCCGTCGGGCAGGACGTAGTCGAGGATCGACAGGTCGTGCGGGGCCAGATCCCACAGCACGTCGACGTCGCTCTGGACGAGGCCGAGGTTGATCCGGACGGAATCCACGAACTGGATGTCGCCCAGCGTTCCGTCGAGCACGAGCTGACGGATCCGCTGAACGGCGGGGGTGTAGCAGTAGGTGTGGTCACACATGATCACCAGCCCGCGCCGCTCGGCCGCCTCGACGAGCCTCCGGCCCTCCTCGTAGCTCGAGGCCAGCGGCTTCTCGACGAGGACGTGCTTGCCCGCGTCGAGCGCCGCGAGAGCGATGTCGAGGTGCGTGGCAGCGGGCGTGGCCACGGCCACCGCCTCCACCGCGGGGTCCGCCAGGACCTCGTCGAGCGATGCCGTCGCCTCGACCCCGGCGTACGGTCCGGCGACGCGGGCGGCGCGCGCGACGTCCGTGTCGCACACGTACCTCAGATCGATGTCGGCACAGGTCATGGCATTCCGAACGAGGTTCGGACCCCAGTACCCAGCACCCACGACGGCCAAGGTGACCGGGGACGGCGGCCCACCGACCTGACCGTCGGGGGGTCCACCGTTCTCTGCGCCAGTCATCACAACCGCCTTTCACGTTCAGTATCACCAGATCGGTGCCGCCTCGTCGTCGAGACGCGCGTCGGGAAAGAACAGCCCAGTCCCCGGGACAGCTGAGGAGGGCCCACGGAGTCCTGAGGAGACGCCTGAGGAACGACTGTAGACAGCAGTCCCGGCAGGACAACCACATTCGGATCATCGTCACCCGCCCGGCCGTCAACCGAGGCGGACGAATCACCGCCGGAGCAAGCGCTGCGCGGCACCCCGCCCCACGACATGATCAGCAGGCGCTCATCTCCGGCCCCCGGAGGCGGACGACGGACAGGCAGTTCCCTGGCCCACGCGGGCGTGCTCGGCCGGGTGGGGCGCCGCCGCGGACCGCACGGCGCCAGGAAGAGGTGCATGCCGTCCCTGCCCGACGTTCTCCGGCCCGGCCGGCCAGGCCCCCCGCAGCGGCGTCCACCGCGAGCACGAACCACGGGTACTGCTGAGCATGTGCCGGGCGCCGTCGTCGACGACCGCCGGGCTCGACGGCAGGAGGGGCCACGCCCGGCCGAGGGGACCAGGTGCTGCAGCGCGGCTCGTACGGCGGCGGGGGCCCGTCGCCTCGACGTCGATCATCATTTACCACCCCCGGCTGCCACTGTCGTGGCGGTCGCGGCCTGTCTGCTCCCCCGAGCAACGATTGGACTATAGGCGGGGCGAAGATCTTGCGTGGGCGGTTCGTAGAACAAAGGCATCCCCAAGACACTGTTAAGGCAGGCTTTTCCGGACCATCACCAAGTTCGTCACCGTTCGCAATCATTGGTTGACATTTAGTGACAGTTGAGACGATGAAGTCCACCTGATGAGACGACTGATGCAACGTGGCACATATCGTGCATCTGCTTCATTCAATCCTGTAACGACGCAATCTCCTCATCGGTCGAGCCGCACGCCCACGCAGAGCACAGAGATCGACGAACCGTCACCAGATACCGAGATACGCCGCAGCACGGGAATCCGGTGCGGGACAAGGCCTGATACAGCCTGCGCCGTCAACAGCGGGATCAGTCCGAGTAGACGAAGGCGAAGGGGCCGGGATCGGCGCCCTTGCGCGGCCGGGCCAGGCCGAGCCCGAGGTAGCTGACCCACCCGCACCCCGGGGCCTGGTCACCGGCGGGGCGCACCTCCACGAGCGTCGCGCCGTCGCCGCCCGGGCCGCGCTCGCGCGCCAGCCTCACCCGCAGCATCATCGCGGGCAGGCCAGCCCGCGCGGGGGCGGCGTGCACCTCACCCGCGAGGGGACCGTCGACGAACAACACCGGAACGGAATCGGGCCACTCCGCCATGAACGGAGCCTACGTGGCGGATCCGCTCACCGCACCGGTCGTCCGGTCCCCGTCTTCGCTCGGCGGCGGGAAGTCCTCCGGCCCGAACACCTTGAGGATCTGCACCTCGCCCTCCCAGCCGGGCACGAACTCCTGGTGCAGGCGCAGCAGGCGCGATCCCCATTCCGCCGCCTCGGCGGTGCTGGCGACCTGGTAGAACGCGAAACTCAGCAGCTCCGGTCCGGGCGTGAACGGCTCGTTGTCGACGTCGAGCCGGCCGGCCGCGAGCCGCAGCGTCGCCCCCGCCACGCTCGGGGCGAGCGCCGCGGTGTCCAGCAGCACGCCGTCCCGGGTGGCCTCCGCGCCGAGCCGGGTCAGGCCCTCCATCAGGCCGGCGGGCGCCTCGAACATCCGGGTGCCCCGCAACAGCACCATGAACCGCATCGGTGTCTCCTCGTCGCTCGCCCGGCGTTGCGACCATCATGGCGACGGACGCCGGCACGGCCACCGCAGCCGCGTCGCCCGCGCTAGCCCGACGAGGCGGCGCGCTCGGCCTCGGCGCACGCCAGCAGTTCGGTCAGCGCCGCGAGCACCGGCGGCGACGCGGCGGCCGGCTCGTGGAGCAGCACGTGGATCGAGCGCACCGGCGTCGGGCAGGTCACCGGGACGGCGACCACGCCCGGCGGCAGCTCCCGGGCGCCGAGCCGGGGCATCACGGTGAGCCCGATCCCGGCGTCGACGAAGAGGATCGCCGTCCGGTAGTCGTGCGTCTCGACGTGGAAGAGCGGGCTGAACCCCGCCGCGCGGCAGGCCTCGATCAGGTTCCGGCGGCACCAGCCGCGCTGGACGTCGTTGTCGATCCAGCGCTCGCCGACCAGCTCGACCAGCTCGACGGGACCGCCGGCGGCCAGCCGGTGGTCCCGCGGCAGGACCGCCACGTACGGGTCCTCGAGCAGGTGGACGGCGCGCAGCCCGGCCGGTGGCACGAACCCGTCGCGCTCGACGACCACCTGCAGGTCGGGGCGCTCCTCGGTGGCGGCCGGCAGCTCCTCGCGCAGCACCAGGGACAGCCGCAGCCGAGGGAACAGCAGGCTCACCGCGCGCACCACGCGCGGCATCCACGCCGTCCCGACCGACCCGAAGTACGCCATCGTCAGCGCGCCGGTGCGGTGGGCGCGCAGGTCGGCGACGACCGCCTCCACCTCACCCAGCCGCGCCAGGACGCCGTCCACCTGGGCGGCTAGCGCCCGGCCCGCCGTCGTCGGTTCGATGCCCCGGCCCACCCGGCTCACCAGCGTCAGGCCGGTCTCGCGCTGCAGGGCCGCGACGTGCTGGCTGACCGCGGACGGCGTGTACCCGAGGTTCGCGGCGGCGGCATGGATCGATCCGCTCGCCACGACGGACCGGAAGACGCGGAGGCGATGCACGTCCAGCACGCTGCAACCATACAGCGGGACTGAATGAAGATGCAGTAATCAACGCTTGTGCTGTCGATTCGATCGCCGGAGCATCGTGGCGTGACCACCACGACGCCGGCCGCCGTCCGCACCCTCCGACCGACTCGAGCCGCCCTGCCGGTGGTCGCGGCCGGCATCACGATGGTGCTGTGGGCGTCGGCGTTCACCGGGATCCGGTCGGCGGGCGCGCACTACCCGCCGGGGGCGATGGCCCTGGGCCGCCTGACGGTGGGCGCGCTGGCGCTGTCGGCGGCGGTCGCCCACCGACGGCTCGGCCGACGGGGCGGCGACCGGGTCCGGCTGCCGCGCGGGCGGCCGTTGGCCTTCGTGGTCGGCTACGGCGTGCTCTGGTTCGGCGTATACGCCGTCGCGATCAACGCCGCCGAGCAGCACCTGGACGCCGGCACGACCGCTCTGCTCGTCAACCTCGCCCCCCTGCTCGTCGCCGTGCTCGCCGGGCTGCTGCTGCACGAGGGCTTCCCGCGCGCGCTCGCGGCGGGCCTGGTGGTCGCGTTCGCCGGGGTCGCCGTCATCGCGGCCGCGACGTCCACCGGCCGCAGCGACCGGGTGGGGGTCCTGCTCGCGCTGGCGGCGGCGGCCCTGTACGCGGCCAGCGTCCTGCTCCAGAAGCAGGCGCTGCGGGACGTCGACCCGCTCACCGCCACCTGGCTCGGCTGCCTCGTCGGCGCGGCGACCGTCCTGCCGTTCGCGCCGCAACTCCTGACGACGGTCACGACGGCGCCCGTCGCCGCCACCCTGGCCGTCGGCTACCTCGGGCTCTTCCCGACGGCCCTCGCGTTCTGGCTCTGGGCGTACGCGCTCGCCCGCACCAGCGCGGGGCGCCTGTCGGCGTCCTCGTACCTGGTGCCGGCGCTCGCCGTCCTGCTGTCCTTCCTGCTGCTCGGGGAGGTGCCGGCCCCGGCCGCGCTGCTCGGCGGTGTGCTGTGCCTCGCGGGCGTCCTGGTCACTCGCCTCCCGCGTCGGGGACGTGGAACAGGTGGCCGGCGCGCCGCGTGACGGCGCCCCGGTCACGAGATGATCAGTAGGCCCCGCTGCGCCCGACGACGGCCCGCCACGTGCGCCACAGGATCGTGGCGTCGAGCGCGAAGGACCAGTTGTCCACGTAGCGCAGGTCCAGCCGCAGGGACTCGTCCCAGGACAGGTCGCTGCGGCCGCTCACCTGCCACAGCCCGGTGATGCCCGGCCGGACCCGCAGGCGCCGGGCGGCGTCCGGGGAGTACTGCTCGACCTCCCGGGGCAGGGGCGGCCTGGGCCCGACCAGGGACATGTCACCCCGCACGACGTTCCACAGCTGCGGGAGCTCGTCGAGGGAGAACCGGCGCAGCAGGCCCCCGACCCGGGTGACCCGAGGGTCGTCCCGGATCTTGAACAGGATGCCGTTGCCCTGGTCCAGCTCGAGCAGCTCCGCCTGCAGCGCCTCCGCACCGTCGACCATGGAGCGGAACTTGAGCATCTGGAACGGGCGACCGTCCACGCCGATCCGGGTCTGCCGGAACAGCACCGGCCCGGGCGAGGAGACCCGCACGGCGAGCGCCGCCACCGCCAGGAACGGCGAGACGACCGCCAGGAGCAGGCATCCCGCGATCCGGTCGAGGAGCCGCTTGACCATCATCCGGCCGCCGTGGGTGGCCGGTCGCTCGAGGTGCAGCAGCGACAGCCCCGCGACGGGCCGGATGGACAGGCGGGGACCGGCGACCTCCACGATACCCGGCGACACCAGCAGGTCGACGCCCCGCTCGTCGAGGAACCAGGCCAGCCGTCGCAGCGCGTGCCCGGACAGGTCCGGATGGGAGGCGACCGCGACGACGTCCGCCCGCAGCTGGTCGACCAGGCGGAGGATGGGCGCCGGGTCGACGTCCACCTCGAGGTCGACCCGGACGTCGCCGCCGGAGGGGTCGGTGTCCGGCTCCCAGGAGCCGACAACGGCCAGACCGTGCCACGGCTCCCGGTCGAACTGCTCGCGCAGGTGCGCCACCGAGTCGCACCGGCCGACGACCAGGACGCGCTGCATGCCGTCGCCCTGGAGCCGTCGCCGGTACAGCCAGCTGCGCAGCCGGCGTCGCCCGACGAAGCTGATCACGAAGGCCTCGGGCAGGGCCGCGAAGAGGAACCCGCGCGAGAACTCGCCCTTGACGCTGAACGAGAGGACGGCGGCGACGACGAACAGCACCAGCGCGGCGTCCGCCAGGCGGCGGTACTCCTCCGGGCCTGTGCCGAGGAAACGATTCTCGTAGCCGCGCTGCAGCGCGATGACCAGCGTCCAGATGACGGGCGCGGTGAGGCACAGCGCGACGTAGCCCGGCTGCGCCTCGTGGCCGAACCGGACCACGAGCGCGGCGAGCGCCGCGACGCCGCCGGCGAAGGCGTCGATGCCCAGGGCGATGGCACGGTAGCGCCGCAGCATGCTGCTCGCGGCGAGCTGCGGAGCGGCAGGGCCGAGCGGCGGCGCGGCGGGCTGCGATCGACGGTCAGGACGAGTGGACGGCGAGACGGTGACGGGATCACGGCGGTCCGTGCTCCCCATCTCGATCACCATGAGTTACCCCCGGCTGCCATGGTGGTGGCGGTCGTGGTTGTCGGCTCCCCCGAGCGACGGGTTGGACTATAGGCGGGCTCCGTTCCGCCTCGCCGGTGGTTCGGAGAACAAAGCCGAATGCAAGCCACTGTTAAGTCCGTCTTTTCTCCTCGATCACCCGATTGGTCACTGATGGCAACTCTTGGTGAACGTTTAGTGACCAAGGGGACATCTCACCGCCGCCCGCCTCGCGCTGTTCGTTGCACATCCGCACATAACTGGACACCCCCTACAATTCGTCGCCATCCGGGCCTCAGCACGCTGAACAGGGCCGAAGCACCCCGAACGTGAACAGAGAGCCACGGCGCGCCCGGGAGATACATCCGTACGTTCGGACCCCGATCACGGGTACGCCGGGCGGCCGGCCACGACGGCGGAGCGTTATCCCCGCCTCAAAGGATCCAGGTAAACGATCACCCAGTGTGATTGTTCCGCGAAACCCTTGACATCTGGGTGAAATGCCGGCGGCGGCGCCGAGGGGTCGACGGGTCCACCGGATGCCGCTGGAGTACGTTCGCCGGAGGAGCGCCCGCTCCGGGGCCACCCGGGACCTTCCGGACCCACCTGGACGACCCGAGACAAGGAGCCGACGATGACCTCGCGGATCTCGCGGATGCTGGCCGCCCGGCTCCACGCCCCCGGCGACCTCCGGACGGGTACCGAACCCGTGCCCACCACCGAGCCGGGCGACGGCCGGCAGCTGGTGCGGGTGACCGCCGTCGGCATCTGCGGCTCGGACCTGCACTGGTTCGCCGAGGGCGGCATCGGCGACGCCCAGCTCGGGGCGCCGCTGGTCATCGGGCACGAGGCGGCCGGCGTCGTGGTGGGCGGCCCGCGGGACGGGCAGCGGGTCGCGATCGACCCCGCCGTCCCCTGCGGGCACTGCGAGCTGTGCCTGGCCGGGCACCGCAACCTCTGCCCGACCGTGGGCTTCCTGGGCCACGGCGCGACGGACGGCGCGCTGCGCCAGTACCTCACCTGGCCCGACCACCTGCTCCACCCGCTGCCGGACACCCTCAGCGACGCCGACGGCGCGATGCTCGAGCCGCTCGGGGTCGGCGTCCACGCCGTGGACCTGGGTCACCAGCGCATCGGGGCGACGGTCGCCGTCCTCGGCTGCGGCCCGATCGGGCTGGGCCTGGTGCAGCTCGCGCGGGCGGCCGGCGCGACCACGGTCGTCGCGGCCGACCCGCTCCCCCACCGCGCCGAGGCGGCCGCCCGGTTCGGGGCGGACGTCGTCGTCCCCACCGACCCGGCCGCCTTCGCCGCCGGCGTCGCCGCGGCCACCGGCGGGCGCGGCGTCGACGTCGTCTACGAGGCCGCCGGCACGGACGCCGCCGTCGCCCTGGCGGTAGAGGCCGCGATGCCGGGTGCGCGCGTCGTCCTGGCGGGCATCCCCGACACCGACCACACCGTCTTCCCCGCCTCGATCGCCCGGCGCAAGGGTCTGACGCTGGTCATGGTGCGCCGGATGAAGGAGGTCTACCCGCGGTCGATCGCGCTCGTCGAGCGCGGGCTGGTCGACGTGCGGGGGCTGGTCTCGCACACGTTCGACCTGGCCGAGGCACCGAAGGCCTTCGACGTCGCGCACGCCCGAGAGGGTCTCAAGGTCATGATCACCCCGGCGGACGGCGAGCCGGGCGGGAACGCCGACGAGCCGGGCGGCGCCCGGTGACGGTGCCGCCGTCCCCGCTCGTCCTGGCGGTCGACTGCTCGACGACGGCGGCCAAGGCCGTCGCGCTGGACGGCACCGGCGCCGTCGCCGCGTCCGCCGCGCGTCCCCTCGACCTGGACCAGCCGGCCCCCGGCCGGCACGAGCAGGACGCCGAGCAGTGGTGGTCGGCGACCGTGGGCGCGCTCACCGCGACGGTCGCCGCGCTGGCCGCCGACGACCCGGGCGCCCCCGGTCGCATCGCCGCGATCGCGGTCACCCACCAGCGCGAGTCGTTCGCCTGCCTCGACGCCGACGGGCGACCGGTGCGGCCGGCGATCCTGTGGCTGGACAGCCGCGCGTCCGCCGAGATCGCCGAGCTGGGCTCCGACCACGTCCGGGACCTCAGCGGCAAGCCGCCCGACGTCACGCCCTCGCTGTACAAGCTGGCCTGGCTGGCCCGGCACGAGCCGCGGCAGCTCGGCGGGGCCGCGCAGGTCGCCGAGGTGCACGGGTTCCTGACCGAGCGGCTCACCGGACGGCGCGTGACGAGCACGGCGTCCGCCGACTCTCTCGGCCTGCTCGACCTGGCCGCCGGGGGCTGGTCCCCCGAACTGATGGCGCTGGCCGGCGTCCGCCGCGACCAGCTCGCCGACCTGATGCCGCCCGGTTCGGTCATCGGGCCGGTGCGGCCGGACGTCGCGCAGGCGATCGGGCTGCCGCCCGGCGTCCCGCTGGTGGCCGGGATCGGCGACGGCCAGGCCGCCGGGCTCGGCGCCGACGTCACCGCCCGCGGCGTGGGCTACCTGAACCTCGGCACGTCGATGGTCATGGGCGTGCCGTCACCGGCGTACCTGACGGGCGCCGCCTTCCGGACCCTGGCCGGCGCCCCGGCCGGCACCTTCGTGCTGGAGACCGTGCTCAACGCGGCGTCGTACCTGGCGGGGTGGTTCCGGCGCGAGTTCGGCGACCCGGCGCTGGGGGGTGCCGTCGACCCCGCGCTGGAGGCGGCCGCCGCGGCCGTCCCGCCCGGCGCCGACGACCTGCTGACGACGCCCTACTGGAACTGCGCGCAGACCCCGTACTGGGACACCGCGGCGCGCGGTGCGGTCATCGGCTGGCACGGCGGCCACACCCGCGCGCACCTGTACCGCTCGCTGCTGGAGGGCGTCGCGTTCGAGCTGCGCCTGCACCTCGACGGCCTGGAGGCTGCCACCGGAACGCGCGTGGAGCTGCTGCGCGCCATGGGCGGGGGCAGCCGCAGCCCGCTGTGGCAGCAGATCGTCGCGGACGTCACCGGGCGCGACGTCCAGCTCTGCGCCGGCGAGGAGATCAGCGCCCGCGGCGCCGCCGTCCTCGCCTGGACCGGTGCCGGGCTGCCCGTGCCGGGCCATGCGGCGTCCCCTGGCGCGGACGGCGAGGACCTCGCCGCGGTCGCCCGGTCGATGGCCTCGTTCGGCGCGACGATCACCCCCCGCCGCGAGGTCACCGCGACCTACGACCGCCTCTTCGCCGTCCAGCGCCGGATCTACCCGGCCCTGCGCCCCCTGTTCGCCACCCTGGCATCCTCCCCCACCCCGCCGTGATCATGGACTTCACCGTGATCATGGACTTCAGTGCGGCCGCCGAACGGGACTGTACCGCGCCCGACATGCGTTGACCCTGCTATGAGGGGCGACCGGGTGGAGATAGTCATCGACGCCGGCGACGGCAGCCGCACGTACGAGATCGTCGCCCGCCGCGCGGGCCGCCGGGTCGAGGTGGCGATCGCGCGCGGCGTCGTCAGCGTGACCGAGGTGACCCGCAGCGGGACGGCGGTGCGCACGGCCCGGTTCATGAGCAGCCGCGTCCTGGCGCTCGTCGAGCACCCCGTCGACCAGCCCGACGAGGAGCCGGCCCGGGCGGCCCTGCGCCCGGCGTGACCGGCTGACCGGCCGCCGGAGGTGTCAGCCCGGCGCGGCCCCGGCCCGGGCTGCGCCCACCGG
>Ga0302321_100000335_pt1 | contig 41450 bp, 34 predicted proteins | sample Fen_T0_1_FD_202505 | JGI IMG/M metagenome (GOLD analysis project Ga0302321, IMG submission 202505) | Peat permafrost microbial communities from Stordalen Mire near Abisko, Sweden - Fen_T0_1 | ecosystem: Environmental > Terrestrial > Soil > Wetlands > Permafrost | place: Sweden: Abisko... | reverse complement strand
TTCACAAAATTCCACCGGCCCGAGATCGACAGACTTGATATCTCCCAGGCATTCCTGAAAGATGGCGTCAGTGGCCTTTGAATAGCGGATCGCATCGTCGCGGCTTAACCACCGCACGAGGTATGCCAGTGAGACGTGAAATTGGTAGCTGTCGAAGTCAGGGCGATAAATGCCCGTCAGCTCCTGCAAGTTGTGGCGCATGTCATGCAATGACTGTGCATCCTGCGAAGTTGCCGCCGTCATAATGATCTTGGCTGGCGTATCGATGCTGACCGGCTTCACGCTCAAGCTTTGCGGTCCTTGCATTCTTGTGAACAGGTCGCGGTAACGTTCGGTAATCTGGCCTAGGGTGGCATCCCGGCCCAATCCATCGGGCCAACCATCCTCTCCCAAAGGTGACCCACAAACGCCCCCAAAAATCGTCATGTGCAGACTGGACTTCGGCAGGAACGTGAAGTGGTTTGCCTGCGGCAGGTTTTTCAGTCGATCCAGCATTTCGCACAAGGCGCGATAGAAATCGGACGCCGGATCGATATGACATAAAAATGTATTTCCTGGGAATAGCAGCGGCGCGCCATCCGTGGTGAATTTTCCGCCGCCACCCGATGCAGAGATGGCCTTTGGGAAGGACTGTTCAGTATCAATTCCAATCAGTTTTGAAAGCATTTTTGTTTGATTTTCGGCGAGACCTTATGAAAAAGTCTCAGGCATATACGGTTCTCATGGCATGCAAGACAAGTCTTGCGGTGTCACCCTTTTCTGGACATCGTCCAAGCCAGGGTGCAGCGGTCGACGCATCTGTTGCGGCAATCACGGGGCTCTTGGTTCTTGACGGCTAGCGCTGTTGGACGACCTTGTCGATGAAGGTGCTCTCCACCACTTTGCGGAACGGTTGGGCAGCCCAGGTCGTGCGGTACTGGCGCTGTTTTTTGGGAACCAAAGCGGCGCTATCGTCCGCAGCAGCGTTCATGGGCCCCGTACCGAACTCCTTGTTAAACATGGACTGTGTCTTGGCCGACGTTAACCAATTCACAAAGACCAGAGCGGCGGCCGGATGCCGCGCGTTGAGCGGTATGGCCACACCATTGCCACCTCCGTTCATGCCCATGGCCGGGATGTAGAACTTGATGGCTTTACGCACTTCGCCACGCTTTTGCAGCCCGGCGAGATGGTCTTCCCAAGCCGGAGCCATCCAAAGTTCGCCATCAGAAATACGCGTGATGGAATCGGCATTGGAGGCGGTGATCACATAATTTGCAGCATCTTTGTTGAAGAAATCGAGGGCTGGTTTGAGTGCGGCCAAACGCTTCGGATCGCTGGCACCATTCGAAAAATCGACACCGGAAACAACACGCAAGATATTCTGGTAGAACGACGGACCAGCGCCGCCTTTTTCATAATTGAAGCCGAACTTGCCTGGATTTGCCTTCCAGAACGCAGCGAAGTCATTCGGTGTTTGCGGAAGCTTTGCTTCACTGACCTTGGCCGGGTCATAGGCGATACCGGTCTGGTTGCCCCAATAAGCAACCGCGTACTTGCCCGCATCGAAACCAGCAAGTTTCGTCACACGACCGTCGTCCTTGGGCAGCGCAGTAAGCGGCTGGAACAGCGAAGCCATGTTGACCGTTTCAAACATAGCAAAATCCCAGGCAAACACGTCAATGTCTCCCTTGTCGCGACCCTTCTCAGCCAGGAGTTTTTCCGAATTGCCGTCCATTGTTCCTTCGGGAAGGGTGACGGCAATGCCATATTCGCTTTCAAAAGCCTTCACCACCCGGCGCAGGTCGTCTTGCAGGTACCAGACATTCCAAGTGAGCTTACCCTCTTGCTTGGCCTGCGCAACGATCTTGTCCCATGACATCGCAGAAAGATCTCCGGCTGTGGCAATTTGGGTCGAAGCAATGAGGACGATGGCTGATATCAATAGTTTCTTGCGCATGAACTGTCTCCTTGAATGACGTTAAACAAACGGTGATATCCAACTCAGCCTTTTCCTGAGGCCAAAGTCGGATTGGCAGACTTCAAAAGCCGCTCCAGGATCAGCATCAGTCCAACGTTCGGAACGACGAGGATCAGCGACAACACAGCAGCGTTGGGGCGAACAAAGTCCTGGCCGAGCGCGGCATACAGAAGTGTCGGAATCGTCACCACGTCGGGAGATCCGACGATGAAGGCGATGGCGAATTCCTCAATCGATTGAATGAAGGTGATCAGCAGCGTCGCGAAAATACCCGGACGAAGTGCTGGCAAATACGCCACTTGAAACCGGGCCCAGTGGCTTGCACCCAGATCCCTTGCGGCATCGATATGGTCTTGGCGAACCTGCTCAAAACTGACTGTGAGAATGCGGATGCCATAGGGCAGAAAAAGGACCGCATGCGCCAACACGATAGACCCAAGACGCCAACTGGTGATCCCCAGCCCGAACAACAGCGAAGAGAAGAAGATTGCCGTGATAAAGGGCGGGACAACCAGCGGTAACAGGCAGAGCATTTTGGCCAACTCTCGGCCAGGGAACGACATCCGCCCCAGGGCAAACGAGGTAGGCAGTGCCAGAAGAAGTGACAACACCGCTGCAGCGGGCGCCAGGGTGTATGACGTCGTTAGAGCCGACTTGAGCGAGGAGTTCTCCCACATATTGGTCCAGCGGTAGAACGACATCGCAGGCGGCAATAACTTGTCTGCTGTCCAGGGTTGGGATGGGTCAACCAGCGACCAAAGGGCCGCCATCGTGAACGGAATCAACAGCCAGATGATGCTTAGAGCGACCAGAAGCCCCATCAGAATTGAGTTGATACGGGAGTGCGTCATGTCAATCGCCCCCTCATGACCATTCGCGATACGAACGCCAATACAGCAGATCCAACCAGCGCCATCAGCATCAAAGTGACACCCACCACGCCCGCATATTGCCACTCGCCCCGGACTTTGTAGCCGACCATCAGTTGCGACATCGACTGGCGGTTGGTCGGGCCAGCAATCGTCTGAAATGTGAAGTCTGCCACGGCGCCTATGAAAATGATGACCAGGGCGGCTTGCATGCCGGATACGGTCAGCGGGGCGATCACCTTGCGGAACCGATCCCAGGGCCCCGCGCCCATGTCACGCGCGGCATCCAGAATATCCTCCGGAATACTTTGCACAGCACCTGTCAGCAGCAGCAGCGCAAAGGGCATGTTCTTCCAGGTTTGCAGGATAAGAACGCCGATCGCATGGTTGTCGTTCTGAAGTCGGCGTGGCGCATCCCAGACCCCAAGCCACTGCATGAGTTGATTGAGAAAGCCGTTATAGGCAATCAAATTGATGAACAGGAATGCCGCCACCAGCCCGTGCACCAGAAGAGGCGCCTTCAGGACCGCCCCGATAGCCATCGAACCAGGAAACGGTTTACGCAGCCAAATCGCTAGCGGATAGGCCAGGGCAACTGAGAAGATGGCACTCAAAACACCAACATAAAGAGAATACTGGATTGACCGCCAATAGATAGCTCGGCTGACCGTATCCGCCCAATAGGACATCGTGAAGGAGCTCTCGCCAGTCAGACCATAGGCACCGAATGACTGCGCAACAGCAATGTAGACCACCGAGCCGATCAGCCAAAGAATGATCCCCAGACCTGGCATCAGCAGGGCGATCACTTGTAGCCAACGCCGCGCGGTCATGTCTTACTCTCCAGCAGGATGACGCTTTCGGGTGGAATGGAAAAACGGACCTCACCACCCTCTACGGCTGCGGTCCGGCCTGTCTGGATTCGATAGATGGACCCGTCTGTCTCAACCATCAGGTCCGTGAAATGTCCCTGGAACGCCTTGTCACGGACGATGCCACGCAGATCACCTTTCCCTAGCTGAGCCGTCTCCGCACGCCAACACAGGGCAACGGTCGAACCCTTCGGCCCAGGATCAGAACACGTTTCCAGCGTCCCAATGGGGGTCTCGATGTCCCATAGTCCAGGCGTACTCTGCCCCAACACACGACCGGACAAGACATTCGCGCTGCCGATGAAGTCGGCAACAAAACCCGTTCTGGGTGACAAGTAGAGCGACTCCGGCGTGTCGACCTGTTCGACCCGGCCACCATTCAAAACAACAATCCGATCTGACATGGCCAAGGCCTCGGCTTGGTCATGGGTGACATAAATTGCGGTCAATCCATAGTCTTTCTGAATACGCCGGATTTCCACCCGTACCTGATCGCGAAGCTTCGCATCAAGATTGGAGAGTGGTTCGTCGAAAAGAATGACGCTGGGCCGCATGACCAGCGCCCGGCCAAGCGATACACGTTGCTGCTGTCCACCCGATAGCTGGTTGGGAAGTTTGTCCATTTGCGGTTCAAGCCCCAGTTTGGCCGCGACGTCAGCAATTCGGGCACGGCGATCATTCGCCGGAGTCTTTTTTTGGCGGAGACCAAATTCAAGATTTTCACGGACAGTCAGGTGAGGAAACAGCGCATAGGACTGAAAGCACAAGGCCGTGTCGCGCGCCTCTGGCGGTACCTTCGTCACATCCTGGCCGTTGATGATGATGGTGCCGGCAGTCGGTTCCAGAAAACCAGAAATCAGCTTCAGCAAGGTTGTCTTGCCACACCCGGAGGGTCCAATCAGCGTCAGAAATTCACCTGACTTCACGTCCAGCGACAGCTCAGACAAAGCGGCAAAACCACCAAACGTTTTATAGAGTCCTTGAATACTGACAGCTGCCACGATGTCCTCCCTATTTCAGTTTTATTGATACGTCTGGCGCGGGTGAGTGAGCGGGTCCATGCGGTACGGGCAGCGCTCAGGACTCGCTCTTGACCAACAGATCGCGCCGATCCGTGATCCGCTCGCGAATGTCGTGCATCAGGTAAGCAAGGCGGGAGCGGGTCCACGGCTGACCAGATTGCGCGTCGTACGCCTTGGGCATGTCGTAACCGGCAGGCGCCGCCGCCGTCATGCCCGCCGCGATCGAGGTATCCACGCAGCGCTTGGTCTGTGCTTGGGCCATTGGGACAGCCACCCAGGCCAGACCCAAACCCAATGCCAGGGTCGCAGGCAAGGATTGCAGGTGCCGGATAAAAATTCGAATGCGGGGCATGTTGACTCCTATGGATTGAATGACATTGATGCGTTTTGAAAAGTAGCTACTGAAAACGTCGACAACTCGCAAAACGGATCTCATCCCTGACACTTATTATGCGCAAAGCATATTACTAGTTTGTGACACATTGAATAGAATGTTGCATACTCTGTCATCCATGCTTGTTTACCATGCTCATCGCATGTTATTTGGCGACAAGCATAGCTGGCGCGTTTCGGCTACAGCACCCGACGACGGATACCTCAGACGCTAGACCACGTATGCCCGATGCCCCCTTCACACCCTTGAGCCACAACCAACGCGTCGTGCTTGACGTCGTTCGACGAAAAGGGCCGCTCCCGCGCTCGGCCATCGCACCCGAAACCCAGCTCACCCAACCTTGGGTGCATCGGCTCGTCGACGAGCTGTTGTCGAGCGGCTGGCTACTGGCTGGCAAACCCATGAAGGGGGGCCGCGGCCAACCCAGTGTGTTGATTTCGCTGGATCAAACGGCTGCGTATTCGGTGGGCATCTCGGTGGCGACCGACCACATCCAGTTGTGCGTGGCCGACCTGGCATGCCAGGTCGTGGCCCAGCGTGAGCTCCCGTCGCCTCCCCCGAAACTTCAGGATGCGCTACGCCTGGTGAATGACGCTCTGGACGAGATACTGCACGAACACGCCATCGATCGTGCCCGTGTCGTCGGCGTCGGCGTGGCCATCTCGGGTTTTTTTGTCAACGGCGGTCGGCAAGTCAATGCGCCTGAACCGCTGCGCGACTGGTCACTGGTCGATTTGGAACCCGTGTTGCAAGCGGCGCTGGGCCTGCCAGTTAGTCTGCTCAACGACGCCACGGCGGCTGCCATCGGTGAGTCGCTGGTCGGTGTAGGACGCTGGGCCAAGACCTTCTGCTACTTGTCGTTCCTGTACGGCTTCGGGGCCGGGCTGATCATCGACGGCAAGCCCTATTTTGGACGCCATGGCAACGCCGGCGAGGTGACCCTGTTTGCCCCCGACGGTTCCGAACAGCGCCCGGCCTTGCGCTACCTGCTTGAGGATTTGCAATCCCATGGTGTCGACGTGTCGTCAATTGAGCAGATCCGGCAACGCTTCGATCCCAATTGGCCCGGCGTCGATGCCTGGGTAGCGCGCAGCCGACCGCAGATTGATCGCACGGTGAATGCTGTAGCCGGCCTGCTTGATCCTGAAGCCATCGTCTTCGGCGGCCAGTTGTCACCCGTGTTGGGGCTTCAGCTCATTGCCCAGACCCGTTTCTGGCACCCACGGTACGACGCGCCCCCGGAACGCCCACGTCTGGTGCTGTCGGAGGCGGGAAGTTCGGCGGCCATGGTCGGCGCCGCGCTCCAGCCCCTGTCGGCGACTTTCTTTGCTTAAGAGCACCCAGGGCGAACTGCTTGAGCGCCGTCAAACGCCAACTGCGCGCGCCATCGGCGTAAGCCTTTCGTTGCCGGGATTTTTAATCAACAAAGGGGCACAAATCGATGCGCCCGAACCACTGCGTGCATACGCACGGGTCGATTGCACCCCATTTCGACGCAGTGGCATCGGATGGACAACACCACCCCTCACAGCAGGAAGTTCTTGGAAGCCTCCGCCAACAACTCCAGTTCACCACCAGTTTCATCTTTGAGCGCCACCCCGGACAACTGGCGCAGGCGCGCTTGCGCCAGCAGGTAAAACAGTTTGTGGGCGGCCTCCTCAAAAGACAGCCCGGCCGGGCGCACGTTGGAGATGCAGTTGCGGTCCGCATCTGTCAGGCCCACACGGGGGTGCCAGGTCAGGTACAGGCCCATGCTGTCGGGTGAACTCAAGCCCGGGCGCTCACCGATGAGCACCAGAACGGCTTGGGCCCCCAGCAACTCGGCCACCTCGTCACCCACCGCGACCCGCCCCTGCTCGACGATGCAGAGCGGCGCAATGGACAGCTGCTCAGGCGCAATGCGCTCTTGCAATTGCATCAAAAAAGGGAGCGCGTTTTGCTGGATGGCCAAGGCGGACAAGCCGTCCACCACCACCACGGCCAGATCGTAAGGACGCGCAGAGCCTGGCGCAGTCGGGCGTGGCAAAACGCTCAGGCGCTCGCGCGAGGTCACATCCAGCCGTCGCCCCAGGTCGGGGCGTTGCAGGTACTGGTGACGGTCAGCGGCGGCGCTGTGCAGGCTTTGACAAGGCGCCACCGGGTTGGGCAGCGCGGCATCCAGCGTCTGCGCCAGCGTGGTGGCGTCCAGCGCCAGGTGCACTGCGTCGCGGGCTTGGGCATGGGCCAGCTGAAAGTCCAGATGTGGTGCGGTGGGCAGGCTGACCCCGGCGCGCCCGAGTGCAATGCGCGCATCGGTGAACTGGCGCAACACGGCCCAGGGGTTGGGGGTGACAGGAAGCTTTGGCTCATCCATCGCGGGTCCGGTTCAGTTCAGGCGCAGCAGCGCGTTTTGGAAGGCGGCAGGCAAGGTCGCGTTGAGGCGAAAGTGGTCGTCAGCGCTGAAGATCTGCATCTTTTGTAACCAGGCCTCGAACTCCGGCGCGGGCTTGAGCCCCAGCACCCGGCGCACATAGAGCGCATCGTGGAACGAGGTGGTCTGGTAGTTGAGCATGATGTCGTCCGAGCCGGGAATGCCCATGACAAAGTTGCAACCGGCCACACCCAGCAGCGTCAGCAGCACGTCCATGTCGTTCTGGTCGGCCTCGGCGTGGTTGGTGTAACAGACGTCGCAGCCCATCGGCAGGCCCAGCAGCTTGGCGCAAAAATGGTCTTCCAGCCCGGCGCGGATGATCTGTTTGCCGTCAAACAAATACTCCGGCCCGATGAAACCGACCACGGTGTTGACCAGAAGCGGCTTGAAATGGCGCGCCACCGCGTAGGCGCGTGCCTCGCAGGTTTGCTGGTCCAGCCCGTGATGCGCATTGGCCGACAGGGCGCTGCCCTGGCCGGTCTCGAAATACATCACGTTGTCACCCACCGTGCCGCGCTGCAGTGACAAGGCGGCACTGCGCGCTTCAGCCAGCAGGTCCAGGCTCACGCCAAAACTGCGGTTGGTGGCCTCGGTGCCGCCAATCGACTGGAACACCAGGTCCACCGGCGCACCGCGGTTGATGGCCTCAATGGTGTTGGTCACATGGGTCAACACGCACGACTGGGTCGGAATCTGGTACTGCGCGATGATGTCGTTCATCATCGTCACCAGCTTGATGACCTGTGGCACGTTGTCGGTGGCCGGGTTGATGCCAATCACCGCGTCGCCGCTGCCGTACAGCAGGCCGTCGAGCAGGCTGGCGGCGATGCCAGTGGCGTCATCGGTCGGGTGATTCGGTTGCAAACGCGTGGCCATGCGACCGGGCAGGCCAATGGTGTTGCGAAACCGCGTGACCACCCGGCACTTTTTGGCAACCAGGATCAGGTCCTGGTTACGCATGATTTTGGAAACGGCAGCCGCCATTTCGGGGGTAATACCTGGCGCCAGCGCTGCCAGCACGACGCTGTCGACCTCGTCACCCAGCAGCCAGTTGCGAAAGTCGCCCACCGTCAGGTGGCTGATTGGGGCAAAGGCTGCTGCGTCGTGGCTGTCGAAAATCAGGCGGGTGATTTCATCGTCGTCATACGGCACCAGCGCTTCCGTCAGGAAGGTCTTGAGTGGCACCTCGGCCAGTGCCATCTGGGCCACAACACGCTCTTGCGCACTGCTGGCGGCCACACCGGCCAGCAGGTCGCCCGAACGTGCTGGCGTGGCCTTGGCCATCAGCTCCTTCAAATCGCGAAAGCTATAGGTTTTGGCGCCAACGCGATGGGTGTACTGATGGGTTTGCACGGTCATATTGTCAGGTCGGTTTGGTGGTCAGCGTGTTGATCTTGATGGCATTGGCACGATGGTGACTGGTCAGCAAAAAGTAGCCGTAACCCAGCGCCAGAAAGCCCAGGAAAATGGCGAAGATCAACGCGTTGTAATAGATCATCGTCACCATACACACCCCCGCGCCCAGCAACGCAAACGCCGGGAAATACGGGTAAAGCGGTGCCTTGAACGGGCGCACCATGTCGGGTGCGGTGCGGCGCAGTTTGAACAGACTCAGCATGCTGATGATGTACATCAGAATGGCGCCAAACACCGACATGGTGACGATGTTGGCGGTCAGTGTGTTGCCACCAATTTTGATCAGCTCGTCGCTGTAGATGGCCGCAATCCCAATGACGCCACCAGCCAGAATGGCGCGGTGCGGGGTTTTGAAGCGCGGGTGCAATTTGGCAAAAAACGGCGGCAGGTAACCTTCACGCGACAGCGCATAAATCTGGCGTGAGTAACCCAGAATGATGCCGTGGAACGAGGCCACCAGGCCAAACAGACCCAGCCACACCAGCATGTGCAACCAGCCGCTGTTCTCTCCCACAATCATCTTCATGGCCTGCGGCAGCGGGTCGTTGATGTTGGCCAGTTTGGTCCAGTCACCGGCGCCACCGGCAAACACCATCACACCAATGGCCAACAGCACCAGCGTCAGAATGCCCGCGATATAGGCCACCGGGATCGAACGCTTGGGGTCTTTGGCCTCTTCGGCCGCCATCGCCACCCCTTCAATCGCCAGGAAGAACCAGATGGCAAACGGTATTGCGGCAAACATGCCGGGAATGGCCGCCAGGCTGAAGCCGTCCTGCCCGGACCAACCACCTTTGGTGAAATTGGCCATCGAGAAGCCCGGCGACACCACACCCATGAACACCAGCAGCTCAAAAATCGCGAGCAGGGTTACCGCCAGCTCAAAGGTGGCGGCAATTTGCACACCGACGATGTTGAGCGTCATGAACACCAGGTAAGCCCCGAGCGCCGCCAGCTTGGGGTCCAGCGCCGGAAACTGCACATTCAGGTAAGCCCCAATCGCCAGCGCAATGGCCGGGGGCGCAAACACAAATTCAATCAGCGTGGCGGCACCCGCCAGGTAACCACCCACCGGGCCAAAGGCGCGTTTGCTGTAGGCAAACGGCCCACCAGCGTGGGGAATCGAAGTGGTCAGCTCGGTAAAGCTGAAGATGAAGGTGGCGTACATCGCCGCGATGAACAGCGAGGTGATGGTGAAGCCCAGCGTGCCGGCCGAGGCCCAGCCAAAACTCCAGCCAAAGTACTCGCCAGAGATCACCAGCCCCACGGCGATGCCCCAGAGTTGCAGGGTGCTGAGCACCGGTTTGAGCACATGGGTGCCACTGTGGTGAGAAGGGTCCAACGGATTCATTTTTGGGGTACTCCTATCAGGTTCAAAGTGCTTGCAGGATGAAGAAGGGTTTGGGCATGGGGTTTGCTTGCCTTGATCTTTATCCAGACCGGCTTTTGGGCGTTATCGAAATTCGGCAAAGTTTCAAGCGGGAGCTTTTTGCCACGGTGACGCTGGGAGCAGGCCGCTTTCCGACCCGCATTTCAAGGACGCTCACAATGGCACCAGCCTCCGCCTGCCCCATGCCCACCAGGGAACTGAATGCGCCATTGATGGGCGGTGCGCACCAGCTTCGCATGGTCGAAGCGTTTGACGCCGATGAACACGCCCACAACCTCACCAATTGGGAGCAAAGTTACGACCAGATCACCTGCGGCACCTTCCACGGCACCTTGACCGAACTGCAACTGCCCCAGATGCAGGTGTTTCGGGAGTGCACCAGTCAGGCGGTACGTCAGTCGTGTTGTGTCTGGCCAGATGCTTTTTGGTTTGGCCTGCCCGAACACTCAGACCAGACCCGCATCAACGGGCGGCGGGCGGGGGAGAAAACCATCATGGTGCGACCAGGCGCTTGCGAATTTGAACTGCTCACCCCACCCGACTACGCCATTTACGGCATCGTCATCCGCCAGGAAGCTTTGTTGCAAGCCGCCGAACAAAGCGCCAGCCAGGTCAACTGGGCGCAACTCCATGGCGCCGAGGTGCTGCAGGTGGACCACAGTGCACGCGCCGCCTTGCTGCAAACCCTGTCCGTGCTGCTCCACACCAACAGCCCTGACGCCACGCCCGATGAGCGCCAGCACATCTTGCTCCATGCATTGCTGGCGCTGCTGGACACCAGTGCGGTGGACAGCGCGGTCAGCAGCAGCTTTCAGCGCCGCCAACGCATCGTGGCCAAGGCGCGTGAGCTGGTGCTGGCGCACCACGACCAGGCGCTGACCGTGCCGCAGTTGTGCGAACAGCTGTTTGTCAGCCGACGCACCTTGCAATACTGTTTTGAGGATGTGCTGGGCATGAGCCCGATCCAGTACCTGCGCCTGATCCGTCTCAATGGCGCGCGCCGCCATCTGCGCCAAGCGCCAACAGACGCCCTGATGGTGCAGGACGTGGCCGCAGACTGGGGCTTTGGCCATTTCAGCCAGTTCTCCAGCGACTACCGCAAACTCTTTGGCCACAGCCCATCGCAATCCAAGCTGGTGCATTGAGGCTGCGCCAAAGCCAGCCACCCGCTGGCGCAGGGTCAGGCAACGCCCCCCGACCCTGATCACAACCGGTTTGCCCGCTTGAACCCATGATGGCCTAGGCCCACCGGCAAACCGGATAATCGGCCCATGCAGATCAACCCGGACACCGCCCAAGACACGCCCAACCCCGAGGCGCCGCTGCGAGCGCCTGTTGCTCCCAGCTGGCACTTCATGATGGCGCACCCGGCCCATGTGATGGCGATGGGGTTTGGCTCGGGCCTGAGCCCCAAGGCGCCCGGCACCGCAGGCACGCTGTGGGCCTGGCTCACCTTTGCGCTGCTCTACCACCGCTTGACGGACGCGCAGTGGGGGGTGCTGATTGGGGTGAGCATTCTGGTGGGCTGGTGGGCCTGCACCCTGACCGCCCGCAACATGCGGGTGATGGACCCGGGCAGCATCGTCTGGGACGAAATCGTCGCCTTCTGGCTGGTGCTGTGGCTGGCCAGCCCGATGGGCTGGTGGGCGCAGGTGGCGGCGTTTGCGCTGTTCCGGTTTTTTGATGCGGTCAAACCCGGCCCGGTGGCCTGGGCTGACCAGTTGTTCCACGACGTGGACCCCCGCACCGATCCCGGCGCCTGGCGCAAGGCGGGCTGGGGCATCATGCTGGACGATCTGGTGGCGGCTTTTTGTGCGCTGCTGGTGATCGCCCTGTGGCGGGTCTTCATCTGATGACCACCGAAACACTCTCAAATCAAGAGCTAGCTACCGAGCATTTATGCGGGCTAGTGGCCAATTTGTTATGTAAACGGCAATGGATGCTGGCCACCGCCGAGAGCTGCACCGGCGGCCTGATTGCCGCCGCCTGCACCGATCTGGCGGGCTCCAGCAACTGGTTCGAGCGCGGTTTTGTCACCTACTCCAACGCCGCCAAAACCGAACTGCTGGGTGTGCCTGCCGAACTGATTGAACAGTTTGGTGCTGTCAGCGAGCCGGTTGCACGCGCCATGGCAGCCGGTGCACTGGCCCATTCCCACGCCCAAGTAGCGGTGGCGGTGACCGGGGTGGCTGGCCCAGGTGGTGGCAGTGTCGACAAACCAGTGGGCACCGTGTGGTTTGGCTGGGCCACACCAACCGGGCAACACAGCGAGTGCCAGCACTTTGCCGGTGACCGGGCGGCGGTGCGTACCGCCACGGTGCGCCATGCGCTGACCCGGCTGCTGGGCCTGCTGGACTGAGTTGCCCAGGCCAGCCCAGCTAGGAGTCTGGGCGGCAGAAGGGCATCGGCTGCAACGGCTGGAGAAAAGTCCCACTTCGCACCCATTTTTCCGGCGGTAGCTACGGCTACCGTCCTCAAAAGTGGGCGCAAACTGGCCTCTTTTCCCACCCGTTTCGCTTCGATTTCTTCTGCCGCCCAGACTCCTAGGCTGGCTGCTATCCTCTGTTTTTTTCCGGAACCCGATATGACATCCCTCAAAGCCTTGGCCCTGGCCGGTCTGTTGATGACCGCGCCGCTCTGTTCCACCTGGGCCGCTGCGCCCATGCCGCCCCTGGCCAACCTGGTGCTCACTGGCGAGGTGCTGGAGGTGAAAGATGTCGAGTCCTACACCTACCTGCGCCTGAAAACGGCCGAAGGCGAGACCTGGGCCGCCGTCGGCAAAGCAGCCGTCAAAAAAGGCGCGCAGGTGCGCATCGAGAACCCGATGGTGATGGAAAACTTTGAGAGCAAATCGCTCAAAAAGACGTTCAAGACCATCGTTTTTGGCACCCTGGCAGACACCCCCAGCGTGGTGAGTTTGGCGTCGCCCAAGCCGGTGGACATGGGCCCGATCAAGGTCGCCAAGGCCAGAGCAGCCAACGCCCACACCGTGGCCGAGGTGGTGACACAAGCCAAGTCCCTCAGGGACAAACCCGTCACCATCAGCGGCAAGGTGGTCAAGTTCAGCCCCGAGATCATGGGCAAAAACTGGATTCACCTGCAGGATGGCAGCGGCAGCGCCGCCAACCAATCCAACGACATCCTGGTGACCAGCCACGCCACCGTCAAGGTTGGCGATGTGGTCACCGTCTCGGGGGTGGTGCGCACCGACAAAGATTTCACCGCGGGTTACAGCTACAAGGTGATGCTGGAAGACGCCACGCTGGTCAAACCTTGATTACTATTTTTATAGAAGCTACCAACCCAACAAATACAAGGGCTAGAAGGTGATTTCCTCTCAAGCTTGCGGCCCAACAAAGCCCCCTGCTGCATGGACTTTGTAAGCGGTTTTGCCACCGGACTGGCCCTGATTGTGGCCATCGGCTCCCAGAATGCCTATGTGCTGCGCTGCGGCATCCGGCGCCAGCATGTGCTGGCGCTGGTGCTGTTTTGTGCGCTGTCAGACGCGCTGCTGATTGCCGCTGGCATTGGCGGCGCTGGCGTGTTAATTCGTGGCAACACGCTGCTGATGGACTTGGCCAGGTACGGCGGCGCGCTGTTTCTGGCCAGTTATGGGCTGCTCGCGGCGCGGCGCAGCTGGTTGGGCAGCCAGATGCAGTTGGACAACAGCACCCAGGTGACACTGGGCACCGCGCTGCTGGCCTGTTTTGGTTTCACTTTTCTGAACCCGCATGTCTATCTGGACACGGTGGTGTTACTCGGCGCGATTGCCAACCAGCGGCCCGACGCAGGGCGCTGGGTCTTTGGTGCCGGTGCCACCACGGCCAGCTTCTGCTGGTTTGCCGCCCTGGGCTTTGGTGCGCGTTACCTGGCACCGCTGTTCCAGACCACGCTGGCCTGGCGCGTGCTCGACGGCCTGATTGCGCTGGTGATGGGCACGCTGGCCGTGATGCTGCTGCTTGGGTAAAACTCAGGCCGCCTCCACCTCGACCAGGCAGTCGTAAAACGTCGGCGCGTTGCCCAGATCGGTCAGCGCCTGGCTGGTGAGCTGGTTGACATTGCTGCCGTCCAGCCCGAACTTGCGCCACCAGACGCCCAAGCCCACCACCACGCCGGGGCGCGCACGCGCATTGATGCTGACGCGGCAGCGGTGCTCCCCCCGCTTGTTGAACACCCGCACCACCGCGCCATCTTGCAGTTGGCGTGGGGCCGCGTCCTGCGGGTGCATTTCCAGCAGCGGCTCGCCTTCGGTCTTGCGCAGGCTGGCCACGTTGACAAAGCTGGAGTTCAAAAAATTGCGCGCCGGGGGCGAGATCATCGCCAGCGGGTAGTCCGCTGAACTGTTGGCGACCTCGTGGTTGGGCACATGGTCGGGCAAACCGTCCAGGCCCAAATCGGCCAGGCGTTGGCTGAAAAATTCGCAGCGACCCGACGGCGTCGGAAAGCAGCCCTGGGCAAACGGCGCATCCGGGCCGGGCAAGGTGGCAAAACCCTGGGCCAGCAAGGTGTCGAAGTCGACCTTGTCACCAAAGGCCTGGCGACACAGGTCCTCGTCGCTGTCGTTAAAACACGGCTCGGCAAACCCCATGCGGCGGCTGAGTTCACGAAAAATCTGGGTGTTGGGCCAAGCTTGGCCCACCGGCGCAATCGCCGGGCGATTGAGCAGCGCGTCGGTGTGGCCATAAGCAGAGTGCACGTCCCAGTGCTCCAGCTGGGTGGTGGCGGGCAACACATAGTCGGCGTAGTCGGCGGTGTCGGTCTGGAAGTGCTCGAGCACCACGGTGAACAGATCCTCACGCGCAAAACCGGCCACCACCTTGGCAGAATCGGGCGCAATCGCCACCGGGTTGCTGTTGTAGACGATCAGCGCCTGAACCGCCGAGCCAAATTCCGGGCTGGCTGGGCGCAACAAATCGTTGCCGATGGTGGCCATGTTGATGGTGCGTGAGGCGCGCCCAGCACGCAGATCGGGCCGCTCCAGCGCCGCGCGCTGCACCGGGAAAGCACCCGAGTTGCTCAGCAACACACCCCCGGCGCGATGCCGCCAGGCACCAATCAACGCGGGCAACAAGGCAATCAGGCGCACCGCGTTGCCACCGCCATGCACCCGCTGCAGGCCATAGTTCATTCGGATGGCAGCCGCCTGGTCGCTGTTGGCAAACGCGCCGTAATCCCGCGCCAGCGATTCGATCTGCGAAGCGTCGATGCCACACACCGCTGCGGCACGCTCGGGCGGCCACGCCAAGGCGCGCTCGCGCATCTGTTCCCAGCCCTGGGTGTAGCGCGCCAGGTAGTCGTGGTCGAGCCAGTCATGAACAATCAATTGCTGCATGATTGATAGCGCCAAAGCCCCGTCAGTTCCGGGCAAGAGGGCAATATGTTCATGGCATTTGTCGGCGGTCTCGCTTTTGCGTGGGTCGATGCAGATGAGCTTGGCGCCGTCGCGTTTGGCCTGGGTGGCGTAGCGCCAGAAATGTAAGTTGCTGGTGATCGAGTTGCTGCCCCAGATCAGGATCAGTTTGGACTCGGCAAAAAACTCAACCCGCATGCCGACCTTGCCACCCAGCGTGTGCACCAGCCCCACCCCACCGGCGGCGGCGCAGATGGTGCGCTCGAGTTGCGAGGCCCCGAGTTTGTTGAAAAAGCGCCCGGCGATGCTTTCACCCTGCACCAAGCCCATGGTGCCCGCGTAGCTGTAGGGCAGGATGGCCTGCGGGTCACGCGCGGCAATGACGTTGAGGCGCGCCGCGATGTCGTCCAGCGCCTCATCCCAGCTCACCGGTGCAAACTGGCCCGAACCTTTGGGGCCCACCCGTTTCATCGGCTGCAGCAGGCGATCCGGGTGGTAGGTGCGTTCGGTGTAACGCGACACCTTGGTGCATAAGCTGCCGCCGGTGTGCGGGTGCGCCGGGTTGCCCTGCACCTTGATCGCCACACCGTTTTCCACCGTGGTCAGCAGGGAGCAGGTGTCCGGGCAATCATGGGGGCAGGCGCCTCGGACTTGGAAGGAATGGGGGGCGGTGGTGCTGTGGGGCATGGCGGGCTGTTTCAATTTTGAAGGCAATGCAGATAGCATAAGTCAGGAGAGATAAACACATCGGCGTCGTTTGCTTCTTGACGGGCAATGGAAGGCCATGCCAACGCCAACATCATGTGTTTGCCCGCAGTCGGATAATGCTTCATCCGTCTTCGGAACAAGCCAGCAACACATCCCCCCATGAAACTCATCGACGCCATCACCCAAAACAGCCCCGACATCGCCGCCCTGCGACGCGACATCCACGCCCACCCGGAGCTGTGTTTCAAGGAAGTTCGCACCGCCGACGTGGTGGCGGGCAAGCTCACCGAATGGGGCATCCCAATCCACCGGGGTCTGGGCACCACCGGCGTGGTCGGCATCCTGCACGGGCGCGATGGCGGCAAAAGTGGCCACGCACTGGGCCTGCGTGCCGACATGGACGCGCTGCCGATGCAAGAGCTCAACACCTTTGCCCACGCCAGCACCCACCCCGGCAAGATGCACGCCTGCGGCCACGACGGCCACACCGCGATGCTGCTGGCCGCAGCGCAATACCTCAGCAGCCACCGCGACTTTGATGGCACGGTTTACCTGATCTTCCAACCCGCCGAAGAAGGCGGCGGCGGCGCGCGCGAGATGATCAAGGACGGCTTGTTTGAGCAGTTCCCGATGCAAGCCGTGTTTGGCCTGCACAACTGGCCCGGTTACGAGGACGGCAGCTTTGCCGCCAGCCCGGGGCCGGTGATGGCCTCCAGCAACGAGTTCAAGATCACCATCCGCGGCAAAGGTGGTCACGCCGCGATCCCACACAACGCGCTGGACCCGGTGCCGGTGGCCTGCCAGCTGGTGCAAGGGTTTCAGAGCATCATCAGCCGCAACCTCAAGCCGATTGACGCTGGCGTGATCTCGGTCACCATGATCCACGCCGGTGAAGCAACCAACGTGATCCCCAACAGCTGCGAGTTACAAGGCACGGTGCGCACCTTCTCATTGGCGGTGCTGGACCTGATCGAACAACGCATGAAAGACATGACGGCCCAGCTGTGCGCTGCGTTTGGCCTGAGCGCTGACTTTGAATTCCACCGCAACTACCCGCCCACCATCAACAGCGCGGCAGAGGCCGAGTTGTGCCGCCAGGTGATGGCCGAGGTGGTGGGGGCCGACAAGGTGCATGTGCAGGAACCGACCATGGGCGCGGAAGATTTTTCGTTCATGCTGCAGGAAAAACCGGGCTGCTACGCCTTCATTGCCAACGGCGACGGCAGCCACCGCGAACTCGGCCACGGTGCCGGCCCGTGTGTGCTGCACAACGCCAGTTACGACTTCAACGACGCACTGTTGCCGCGCGGTGCGACCTACTGGGTGCGCTTGGCGCAGCGCTGGCTAGCGGCACAAAACCAACAAAAATAATAGCGCAACGCCCTTATTTCATAAGGGCTAGAGGCCTATTTCTTATAAAAACCGACGGCTGGCCATTTCCAGCAGGCCATCAAACAGCAGGTTGTCCACCAGCTCGAAGGGGCTGGTCATGCTGGGTGCGACCTTCCAACCAGCACCACCGGTCATCAAACACAGCGGTTCGGCGCCACACTGCTTGCGCACATGCTGCAGCATGCGGTCCACCGCACCCACAATCGCAAAGGTGCCCCCGCTGGTGAGCGCGTCGCTGGTGTTGGTGGGGAAATCGACCACATTGCCGGTGGGTACGCTCAAACCGGCGGTGCCGGACTCCACGGCGCGCAGCATGATGCCGTGGCCGGGCAGAATCAGGCCCCCTAAGAAATGGCCGCAGGCGTCCAGTGCGTCAACCGTGACCGCCGTGCCCACCATCACCACCACCAGTGGGCGGGGCGGGCCTTGCTTGATCGCACGGTGCCACGCGCCAATCATCGCCACCCAGCGGTCTGCGCCCAGGCGGGCTGGGTAGTCGTAGCCATTGGTGACACCGGCCTCTTCGCTGCTGGCCACCACCCATTGGGCGGACACGTCCCACAGCTCCATCTGTTCTTCGACCCGGCGTTTGACAGCCTCCCCCGCCACCAGGCAACCCAGCACACAACGCGGCGGCGCGATGTGTGACCAATCGCCTTCGGCCAGTGTTTCGATGTTTTCGAGGAATTGCACCCCCTGCGCCAACACGGGGGCGTCGCGCCTTGGTGCTGCATGCAGGGCCCATTTCAGGCGGGTATTGCCAACGTCCATTGCCAAAAAAGTCATGCCGGGGATTATCGGCACAAACCGGGTGTGAATCGGCTCTGTGGCTAGGCCAGCAGGCCCTGACATGGCGTCAGTTGCGCTACCTCAATAAAGCAGCCCCTGTTTGAGCCAAGCTGGTCATTGGACTTCAAGCGGCTCAGCCCAAACCGCCCTCTCAACACGACCGGGCAAGGCTCAACGGTGCAAGCTGCCCCTAACTCTGGCGCCAGGGCAAGCCATGAAAGCGCCAGCCGCCGCGCCGGTTGCGCTGAGCTTCCTCGTTGGGGTCACCTTCAAAACCCTCCAGAATGTTGTAGGCCTGCAGCCCCAGCGCGGTGGCCCGCTGGGCCGCAGCGACCGAGCGCACCCCGCTGCGGCACAACAACAGCACTTTGTGACCGGCAGGCACAGCGGCTTGCAACTGCGCATCAAAGTCGGGGTTCATCACCATGCCGGGCCATTGTTTCCAGGCCACGGCCACGGCACCGGGTACAAAACCGACCCAGGCGCGTTCAGCATCGGTGCGCACATCCACCAGCACCGCCTCACCCGCCTCAAACCATTGCCAAGCCAAAGTGGGCGACACATCACCGGCATAACCGGCGGCCGGGCGCGGCAGCAAGCTCTCTGGCGCCGGAGCGTCATGACGCAGGCCTGAGCGCAGGTTGGCGGGCACCGCCTCCTGGATACGTTGGGGTGGCGGCAGCTTCAGGGCGTCCATGATGGCCGTGAACTCGGCTTGGCTTTTGCCTGCCACCCGGGCATTGCTGGCCTTTTCCTGGCCGATGCTCGACTGGGTTTGGCCCTGGTAGTCGTGGCCGGGCCAGACGGTGGTGTCATCAGGCAGCTTGAACAACACCTCGGTCAGGCTGTGGTACATCTGGACCGCGCTGCCGGATTGGAAATCGGTGCGGCCACAGCCGTTGATCAGCAAGGTGTCACCGGTGAACACATGCTGGCGCCAGACAAAACTCATGCTGCCCGCAGTGTGGCCTGGCGTGTGCAGCGCGCGGATCTGCTCGGCGCCAAAGTCCAGCACATCCCCGTCCTGGAGCTGCACCGACGCGGTGCGGATGCCACAAGCTGCCGGTGCGGTGGTTTTGGCGCCCGCCAGTTCGGCCAGCTGGCCCGCGCTGGTGATGTGGTCGGCATGGGCATGGGTTTCCAGCGCCCAGATCAGTTTGAGGCCATGCGCACGCAGCACCTGCAGGTCGCGTGCGACCTGGGTGTCCACCGGGTCGATGATGATGGCCTCGCAACTGATCGGGTCAACCAAGACATAGGTGTAGGTGCTGGAGGCGGTGTCAAATAGCTGAATGGGTGTCATGGCATCTGGTCAGTCGGTGTAATGGGTGACGAGCACAGTGCAATGTACCGCGAATGCAGGTGGTCAAGCGGTCTGTGCACCATGGCGAACCTTGGCCTCAGCACCACAGACCTGTCGGACAAACAAGCCCACTCGATCAACATCAGGCACTGCGGCCCGCCGGCATGGCAAAAAAAAACGGCCCTGATAGGGCCGTTTTTTATGAAGCCGCATCAAGCGGCCCAAGCGGTGATCAGCCGCCTTTTTTGCAACGCTTGCCAGGGTTCTTCTTGTTGTTGGTAGCAACGCCGCGCTCCAGGCTGCGCATCTGGCCGTGGCCAGCGGTGTAACACACGCCTTTGGGGGCAACAGGACGGGGCGTCGCTTTGCGGTCAGCTTCGGTACGAAATTCTTTGGCCATGATGAATGGGCTCCGGCAGGTTGGTAAAAGGGTTGATTATCCTATTTTTTAGCCGCACCAGCCCTCGGGTCAAAGACGAAGGCCTCGCACCTCACGGAAACCGAGCTTGAGGTGTGATCCGGCGCTTACTTTGGGTTGCTGGCGCGCCAACGTCGCCACACCAAAAAAATCGCCGCCGCCAACAAGGGCAACGCCAACATCGCCCAGAGGTCACCTCGGTACAGCGAATAGATCAGAAAACGCACTTGATGCCCGCCGTCGGTGAACGCGGTGATCTGCCCCAGTCCGGCGGATTTGAAGGACTTTGACTGGCTCGCCAGTTGGGTGTAGAGCGGCGCCATATGGGAGGCAATCAGCAAAAACGTGATGATGACCGGCACACCGGCCACCACCGCGCGAATGACATTGCCCCGAAAGATCAACACCGACAAGGACATGACCGAGATCAGGTTGGGCAAGTCCCCCAGCGGCAAGACCTTGTTGCCAGGCAGCACCAGCGCAATCAGCACTGCCAGCATCATCAGGATCAGCCCGGTGACCATCACCGATTTGTGGTGCATCAAAAACCCGGTGTCCATGGCCACAATCAGATTTTTGCGGTGCGGGAAAAACCGTGTCACCTGATCGCGCAAGGCCACGGTTACCGGCATCATGGCGTCACCAATCAGCCCGGCGCTCTTGGGCAACAAAAACATCACCGCCGCAATGTGCACCGACAACGCCAATGTGGCACCCAGCCCATAACCCGCGGCGGTGGCCAAAGCCAACCCCATCAGTGCACCAATGATCATGGGCTCGCCCAGCAGGTCCAATCCACTCTTGGCCGACGGTTCGTCGCCCTGGCGATGCGGGTTGTAGCTCCACCGCTTGACCACCGGAATGTGATCCAGCAACCAGTCCACACACACGGCGTAAGGCACCAGTCCGTTGACCGACACCGGCGAGGCAGAAATGCCTACCAGACCGGTCTCGCGCTCCACATCGGGCGCGGTCCACTCCGTCATCTTGAAACAAAACACCGCCAGCACCAACGTCGCTGACAAACCCAGCGCCATGCTGCCCGTGGCAGACATGACCAGCGCACCCATCAACGCAAAATGCCAGTAATTCCAGATGTCGATGTAAATGGTGCGGGTCCAGCCCAGCGCCAGCATGGCCAGATTGGCCACCAGCACCAGCGGAATGGAAATCGCCGCCAACGGCGAGGCCCAGGTGATGGCGGCCAATGGGGGCCAGCCCACATCCAGTACCGGAAAATTCAGTCCGCGCACACTGGTGAGTTGCTGCACCGCTGGGCTGATGTTGGCCACAAAAAAGTCGAAGGCAATAAACACCCCGGCAAAACCGGCCGCCAGGCTCACCGTGCTCAGCACCACCTGACGCAGCGGCAGCCGGACTGCCATGGCAATCAGGAAAACAATAACCGGCAACATCACATAGGCTTTGAAGCTGAAGAAGACGGCTAAAAACTGCTGAAGTGACTGCATGGGGTGGGTGTGTTACATCAGGAGGGGATGGGGCGAGCGCGGGTTGCGCCAGACAATTGGCAAGGTTTACCCGGCCCTGGCTCAGTCGGCTGCAGCATGATCAATTGAGGGAGAACAGCGGTGTTTGATGACCGTCCCTCGGCAACGGCGTTACGCCGCGTCCTTGTAGAACACGTTTTTTTGCAGCGTGCGCCCAGCGATAGGCGCCACCTTGTCGTGAATCGCGCCAATGTGCGCGGGGGTGGTACCGCAGCAACCGCCCACAATGTTCACCAGGCCCTCTGCCGCAAATTCACCGACCAGGCGGCTGGTGACCTCAGGGGTTTCATCAAAGCCGGTGTCGCTCATCGGGTTGGGCAAACCGGCATTGGGGTAACAGCTGATGAAGGTGTCGGGTGCGGCTTTGTTCAACTCTTGGATGTAGGGGCGCATCAACGTGGCACCCAGCGCGCAGTTCAGGCCAATGGCCAGCGGCTGCGCGTGGCGTACGCTGTGCCAGAAAGCAGTCACCGTCTGGCCACTCAGAATGCGTCCGGAGGCGTCGGTCACCGTGCCGCTGATCATGATCGGCAGGCGCTCGCCACTGGCCTCAAAAAACTCGTCAATGGCAAACAAGGCGGCCTTGGCGTTGAGGGTGTCAAAAATGGTTTCGACCAGCAACACATCGGCACCACCCTGCACCAGCGCCTGCACCTGTTCGTAATAAGAGGCGCGCAATTCCTCGAAGGTGACATTGCGCGCACCAGGGTCGTTCACATCGGGGCTGATGCTCGCGGTTTTGGGCGTGGGGCCCAGGACACCGAGCACAAAACGCGGCTTTTCGGGGGTAGAGAACTTGTCGCAGGCAGCACGCGCCAGCTTGGCGGAGGCCAGGTTCATCTCGAAGGCCAAATCGGCCATGTCGTAATCAGCCTGGGCAATGCGGGTGGCACCAAAGGTGTTGGTTTCGATCATGTCCGCACCTGCGGCCAAATAAGCCTCATGGATATCGGCAATGACATCAGGACGTGTCAGGCTGAGCAACTCATTGTTGCCTTTGACATCCTTGTGAAAGTCCTTGAACCACTGGCCACGGTACTGGAATTCATCCAGTTTAAAGCGCTGAATCATGGTGCCCATGGCGCCATCCAGCACCAGGATACGTTGTTCTAGCAGGGCAGGCAGTTGTTGTGCGCGGGTGTAGGTCAGACGTGTCATGGTGGTATTGTAGAAAGCCATCTGCATCGAACACTCGGGCGGGGTCTGTTACGCGTAATGCGGCGGGTTGCCAATCGAGGGCGCTGGCAGCGCTCAATGCAGCGAACAGCCTCCTTGCCCGATCGCATTAGGGCAGGCGCCGCAGGGACTGGGCGGCATAGGCGCCATCTCCGGACTTGAAGCGGTGGTTGCAAACACCGACAGCTGTTTCTCCAGGGCTTGTGAATGACAGTTGGGGCATTCAGGCACGGTGGTGGAACGCACCAGCGCTTCAAATTCCTGGCCGCATTCACTGCAGGCGTATTCATAAATAGGCATGACAACTCCTCATGAAATCCGAAATTATCGACGGGCGGTATCCACACGCAATGCCTGATCAATCGACCTCACATTCGTTCCAAGCCGTGCTGACGGCCAGGCGTCTTTGCCAAACCCCAAATGCATCTCCGCCCGGAACTTGCCCCTGAGAGGGGGATAAACACAGACCCAAAGAAAATGGCCTGGTGTCGCAAACTCCTGCATAGAAGCTTGCGACACCAGGCCATTTCGGCAAACTGGAGCGGGAAAAGAGGTTCGAACTCTCGACCTATACCTTGGCAAGGTATCGCTCTACCAACTGAGCTATTCCCGCATTTGTCACTATTTGGCGGAGTGGACGGGACTCGAACCCGCGACCCCCGGCGTGACAGGCCGGTATTCTAACCAACTGAACTACCACTCCACTCGGTTTTTCAAAAATTACACCAGATGGCTCCTCGACCTGGGCTCGAACCAGGGACCTACGGATTAACAGTCCGGCGCTCTACCAACTGAGCTATCGAGGAATATCCCGATACAAAGAAAAGCCCATCACAAGGATGGGCTTTTACCATTTCTGGTGGCCTGGGGCGGAATCGAACCACCGACACAAGGATTTTCAATCCTCTGCTCTACCGACTGAGCTACCGGGCCTAAGCCTCATAGTATAGCATGCAGAATAAAGAATTCTGGCGGCACGCAGCAGATTTTCAGCCGCGTTTGCTACGCGATAGATTTACACCAAGCTGTTTGAGCTTGCGATACAGGTGGGTGCGCTCCAAACCTGTCTTTTCAGCCACGCGCGTCATTGACCCATTTTCTTTGGTCAGGTGGAATTCAAAATAAGCCTTTTCGTACTCGTCGCGGCCTTCCCGCAAAGGCTTATCTAACATGAAGTTCTGCGTGGGCTGGGGCCCCACTTCAGCCAACTCCTCATGGTGGACGCCGACAATCTCACTCATTTTGACCAAACTGTCTGCGCGCTGGCTGATCAGACCCGGCAGTGGCGCAGCCTGTTTGCTCGGAGATCCACGCGCCAAGGCCTGCTCCACGGCCTTGAGCAACTTTTGCAGGGTGATGGGTTTTTCCAGAAACGCCAGCGCGCCAATGCGAGTGGCTTCCACGGCGGTATCAACGGTCGCGTGACCACTCATCATGATCACCGGCATGGTCAACAGCCCGGAGGCAGACCATTCCTTCAGCAAAGTCACGCCGTCGGTATCAGGCATCCAGATGTCTAGCAGTACCAAGTCAGGTCGTTCTCGGTGCCTGGCTGCACGCGCTTGTGCGGCGTTCTCGGCCAGTTCGACGGCATGCCCTTCGTCGTTGAGGATGTCACACAACAAATCACGAATACCTAGTTCGTCATCCACCACCAAAATGTTTGCCATGTTGTGCCGTTTCCCTTTAGTGTGCCTGCATGATGCAGCCTTAAGTCGTCTGATGCGTCTTCGCGCGTTACACACTGAATGATAACGACACCAGAGCACCCAGCAGCTGCTCATCCTGCACCCGATTGCTGATTTCGACCCTTGAACCATGCTCATCTGCTATCTTTTTCACAACGGCCAGCCCCAGACCGGTGCCTTTGTCTTTGGTGGTGACGTATGGCTCAAAAGCACGTTTGAGAATGTGATCCGGAAAGCCGCTGCCGCTGTCTTGCACACTGAGGCGCACACGCTGCGCGCTGGCCAGCCACTTGGTTTTCAGAACCACTGGCTGAGCCACTTCGCCGCGGTCCGCCGTCGCGTCCTGCGCGTTTTGCAACAGGTTGTGCAACACTTGGCGCAACTGCTGTGGATCGCCCTGAATCTGGGGACAGGTGGGGTCAAGCTCGGCAACGATCGGCACTTCGGCATGATCAGGGGCGTACAGATTGAGCACGTCCTGCACCAAGGCATTGAGATCCAACGGTTTGAGATCGGCCGCAGGCAGACGTGCGTAGTCCCGAAACTCGTTGACCAACCGCTTCATGGCCTCCACCTGATCAACAATGGTCTTGACCGACTTGGTCAACAAGGTCTGCTCCGTTGCGCCTACCTTGCCAGTTAGTTTCATCTCCAGGCGCTCTGCCGAGAGTTGGATCGGGGTCAACGGGTTCTTGATTTCATGCGCCAGTCGCCGTGCGACCTCGCCCCAAGCCTGGGCGCGCTGGGCGGACACCACCTCGGAGATGTCATCAAACACCAGCAAATTTTGGTTGCCGGGCAGTTCGGCACCTCGTGCAATCAGGGTGATCGTCGTGTTGCTGGGGCGGCCTGACGGATCGATGCTGGTATTGCCCAGCTCAAAAGACTGTTGCCAGTGGTCCAGGTTGCGCTCGCGCCCATAAGCCAAAAAGGCCTCGAACTGCTGCTGAACACCATCACCAAATGCTTTCAACCCTTCGATATCCGCCAATCGCTTGCCTTCGTAGGCCGCCAGCGGCAGCTTCAGGATGCGGGTGGCGCCGGGGTTGGAGGACGTGACCACGCCGTCGGGGTCTAGCACCAGCACACCGGCCGTCAAGTTGTCCAGAATGGTCTGCAAATTGGCACGTGCCGCATCAGTTTGCGCCATGCTGGTTTGCACGGCTTGGCGCGCCTCCAAAAGCTGCTGGGTCATATCGGCAAAGGAACGGGTCAGACCATCGAGTTCGTCTTTACCGCGCAAAGATGCCTTGGGCGACAGATCTCCCGCAGCCACCTCGCGGACACCATCCGCCAACACCAGCAAGGGACGCGCAATTTGGTTGCCAAGTACCACGGCGAGCAGCACACCACCAAAAACCGCCATGAACAGACTCAGCGTCAAGGTCCCGATGTACATGCGCCGCAAACCCTCACGCGCCAGGGCACGCTCCTGGTATTCGCGGTTGGCCTGGGTCACGGCCAGGGCGTTGTTCACCAAGGTCGATGGCAGCGCTCTGTCAGACAGCAAATACCGTGTTTCGCCCAATGACCCCAGGGATCCACTGCTCACCAACGCGAGGACTTTGATGCGTGCTGGCTCCGCCCCCTGAACCAGTCCGTCATCGAGCCCCTCGATCCAGCTGATGGCGCGTTGACTGCGCGCTGCACGAATTTGCTGCGGCGTGGGCATTTCGGGCGTGAGCTGATAACGCGATTGTCCAGCGGCGGCCACCAGGCGCCCCGAAGCAGTCCAGAGCTGAAGGTCATCAGCCCCCATGGCGTCACGGGCACGCTCCAGCGGCAATGCCACGCTCACATCGGCTTTGTCCGCGAGTTGCGCTGCTGCTGCGCGGGTTTTACCGACCAGATCAGCGGACATGGCTTCCAACGTGGTACGCCCCAGGTTGAGACCGGCTTCCAGCGCACCTTCGACCTTGACATCAAACCAACTCTCAATGGAGCGCGCCACAAACTGGTACGACACCACATAAATCAAAACCCCTGGGGCAAATCCAGCCAGAGCAAACACAGCCGCCAACTTGACCAACAAACGGCTGCCAAATTTCTTTTGCCGCAGCCGCTTCAAAAGCCGCCAGGCGATCCAGGCAATCGTCAACAGCAGCGAGCAGGCCACCACCACATTGACGACAAACAAGACCTGGTAATTGCGCTCGTACAGTTCGCGGTTGCTGGTGGCTTGGGTCAATAAAAAAAGGAGCACCAAACCCACAGCCACCATGGCTATCAGGCCAAAACCGATCAGCCAGCGCACAGAGCGGGATTTTCTGGGCACCGCGGTGCTCACCGGACTCACTTGGCCCGCTCCGGGTCCAGCGACTGCAGCAGTCGCACATCGATCAACCAGTCGGTTTGACCCAGGGTACCAATCTGCAACGGACGGGGGAGCTGCGAGGTGTCCAGCTCGAAACTGAAGTCCACCACATGTTTGCTGCCAGGTTCAATGTCTTGCACCTCGGCGATCTTCCAGCGGGAAATACGCCGAACCACGGCCATCGCGTCGTCCAAGGTGTCGAAGTTTTGCCCCAGCGTCAAGCCTTGATTCGACTCCGTGAGGTCGGCAGAACCAATGGTCAGACGCCAGCGGCGCGTCAATGGGTGATACGACAGACGCATGCGCCGCTGTGCAGTCGCGATGGTCTTTTTGGCCCAATACCAGCGGTCGCGCAGCAGGTCCGCCTGCACCACAAAGTAGATGGGGATCCCCTTGTACAACGCGTCTTCCACCACAGCAGGGAGATCAAACTTAAGCTGCACCGACAGCAGCAAACCACTGTCTGTGCGCTCCAGCGTCATTGGGGAACGGTTCGCAAGTTCAGCGGCACTGGCTGCCGCCACCTGGGTCACGCCCTGCATGATCCAAAGCAAGGCAGCCGCCAACAGCCAGCCCAAGCGGTCAGGCGGCCAGCTTTTCGATGAGCGCGTAATAAAAGCCATCATGGTTGTGGATGGGATTGTCGGCGGGTGTTGTGCTAAGTGGGTCGTTATGCGGCAACAAATGGCCTGGAGACGCCAACATTTTCGCTTGGCCATGGTGGTCTAGGAATGCCGACACCTGCTGCTCGCCCTCTTGGCGAAAAACCGAACAGGTGCAGTACAGCAGCCGCCCCCCGGGTTTCACCAAGGGCCACAGTTTTTTCAGCAAACGCGCCTGAATTGCGGCCAGCTGCGCAATATCAGTCTGGCGACGCAGCCAGCGGATGTCTGGATGCCTGCGTACGATGCCTGATGCTGAGCAAGGCGCGTCAAGCAAGATGGCATCAAACGGTGTGCCATCCCACCAGGCAGACACGTCAGCAGCGTCCGCCGCCAGCACCTCTGCACGCAGGCCCAGGCGGCCCAGGGTTTGGTGGATGCGCTCACAACGCAGCGGATCCACATCAAGCGCTGTGAACTGGGCGTTACTCAGCTCCAGCAGATGGGCGGTCTTGCCACCTGGTGCCGCACAAGCGTCCAGCACCCGCAGACCATCAGCCGAAGGCAGGCCGCTCAGCAACAAGGGCGCTGCCAGCTGCGCCGCACTGTCTTGCACCGACACCCAGCCTTGGTCAAAGCCTGGCAGGTGCTGCACCGCACAAGCGCTGGCCAGCACCACACCAAACTCGCCAACCGGCTGGGCTGCAATACCTGCGTCACGCAGCTTTTCCAGATACTGCGCGGATGTTCCCAAACGGGCATTCACACGCAGCACCATCGGCGCGTGCTGGTCTGCTGCAGCGAGGATGGTTTGCCACTGGTTGGGCCAGTCAGCTTGCAATTGCTTGATCCACCAAGCAGGATGGTTCCAGCGTGCGAGCTGATCCGCATCGGTCTGCGCCACCAATGCATCGCGTTCACGTAAAAACCGCCGCAAGCAGGCATTCACAAACGAAGCTTGGGCCTTGAGGGCGGCCGTTCGTTTGGCGCTTTCGACTGCTTGGTTGACCAGCGTGAAGGCATCGTAAGACGCGTCTTGCCCACGCCACACAAGCGCTAGCGCCGTGCACAGCAAGGCATCAACAAACGGTGGTGGCGTGCGCGGTGCCAACAGTTTGCGCAAGGCCTGGGCGCGCCCCAGAGAGCGCAGCACCTCAAAACTCAATGCCTGCACGCCAGGTCGCAAAGCAGGCGCTACCGCGGCCAACGCTGTCGTGCCCGACTGCCCTTGCCGGATGGCGTGCAGCACCTGTGTGACCGCTTGTAATTGGCGCCACAAGGGCAGCCGCTGTTCGTCATTCATCACAAATTACCATAAAAAACGCCTCAGGCCCTTATTTATCGGGCGTGAGGCGCTATCTTTTATAGAGCAAACAGCTTATTCGGCTGCGGCTCCTTCGTCCAACTCGGCTTCGGTTTCGCCAGCCAGTTCAGCGGCTTCTGCTTCGGCAATGGCGCGACGCTCGGCGTCGTCCATGCTTTCGCGGATTTTGCGCGCTTCGTGGTAAGCCATGCCGGTGCCGGCGGGAATCAGACGACCCACAATCACGTTTTCTTTCAGACCACGCAACTCGTCGCGCTTGCCCATGATCGCGGCTTCGGTCAGCACGCGGGTGGTTTCCTGGAAGGATGCCGCGCTGATGAAGCTGTCGGTGGACAAGGAAGCCTTGGTGATACCCAGCAACAAGTTGGTGTAGGTCGCAGGCACCTTGTCTTCGGCGCGCAAAGCGTCGTTGGTGTTGAGCATTTCAGAGCGTTCGACTTGCTCACCAACGATGTAGGTGGAGTCACCCGCGCTCTCGACCACCACACGACGCAGCATCTGACGCACGATCACTTCAATGTGCTTGTCATTGATCTTCACGCCTTGCAAGCGGTACACGTCCTGCACTTCGTCCACGATGTAACGAGCCAACTCTTCGGCACCCAGCAGACGCAAGATGTCTTGCGGGTCGGCTGGGCCGTCCACCACGGATTCGCCCTTGTTGACGATCTGGCCTTCGTGCACCAAGATGTTCTTTTCCTTGGGCACAAGTTCTTCCCAAACCTTGCCTTCGGGATCGGTGATCTGCAGGCGAACCTTGCCCTTGGTTTCCTTGCCGAAAGAAATGGTGCCGGTCATCTCGGCCAGCACACCCTTGTCTTTGGGAGAACGGGCTTCGAACAACTCGGCCACACGCGGCAAACCGCCGGTAATGTCGCGGGTCTTCTGACCTTCAACCGGGATCCGTGCCAGCACTTCGCCTGGGCCCACGTCCTGGCCGTCACGCACTTGCACCAGCGCACCGATCGGGAAGCCGATGGTCACCGAGTGGTCGGTACCAGGGATCTTGACTTCGTTGCCCGAAGCGTCGATCAGCTTGACCTGCGGACGCACCACCTTGGCAGAACCGCGGCGTTTCGGGTCGATCACCACCAGGGTGGACAAACCGGTCACTTCGTCGACCTGCTTGGCAACCGTCAGACCTTCTTCCACATTCTCGAACTGTGCCTTACCGGCGAATTCGGTGATGATGGGGCGGGTCAACGGATCCCAATTGGCCAGAATCGTACCGGCCTTGATGGTTTGGTCTGGCTTGATCGTCAACACAGCGCCGTAAGGCACTTTATGACGTTCGCGCTCACGGCCATGTTCGTCCTGGATGATGATTTCGCCGGAACGGGAAATCACCACCAAGTCGCCCTTGCCATTGGTGACATAACGCATCGTGGCATTGAAGCCGATGCTGCCGTTGGACTTGGCTTCCACGCTGGAGGCGATGGCCGCACGCGACGCCGCACCCCCGATGTGGAAGGTCCGCATGGTCAGCTGGGTACCGGGTTCACCGATGGACTGCGCAGCAATCACGCCCACGGCTTCACCACCGTTGACCAGACCACCTCGGCCCAGATCGCGACCGTAGCACTTGGCACAGATACCGAAGCGGGTTTCGCAAGTGAGTGCGGTGCGAACCTTGACTTCGTCGACGCCCGCTGTTTCGAGCATTTCGATCGTGTCTTCATCGAGCATCGTGCCTGCCGGTGCCAGCACCGAGCGGTTTTCTGGATGCAGGATGTCGTCCGCTGCGGTACGGCCCAAGATACGGTCACGCAAGGACTCGATGGTTTCACCACCTTCAACGATGGCGCGCATCAGATAACCGGCGTGGGTGCCGCAATCCTGCTCGGTCACCACCAGATCCTGGGTCACGTCCACCAGACGACGGGTCAGATAACCCGAGTTAGCAGTCTTCAAAGCGGTATCGGCCAGACCTTTACGCGCACCGTGGGTGGAGATGAAGTACTCCAACACGTTCAAACCTTCGCGGAAGTTCGCGGTGATGGGGGTTTCAATGATCGAGCCGTCGGGCTTGGCCATCAAACCCCGCATACCGGCCACCTGACGAATCTGGGCCGGAGAACCCCGAGCACCTGAGTCAGCCATCATGTAGATGGAGTTAAACGACTCCTGAGGCACCAGGTTGCCATGACGGTCAATCACAGTTTCTTTGGAGAGTTGCCCCATCATCACTTTGGACACTTCGTCACCCGCTTTGCCCCAGATGTCCACCACCTTGTTGTAGCGCTCACCAGCGGTCACCAGACCGGAGGTGTATTGGTGGGCAATTTCTTTGACCTCTTCTTCAGCACGTTCGATGATGCCCGGCTTTTCAGTCGGCACCAACATGTCTTCGATCGAGATCGAGATACCGGCACGGGTTGCCAGGCGGAAACCGTATTGCAGCAGCTTGTCGGCAAAAATCACCGTTTCCTTCAGACCGCATTTGCGGAACGAGGCATTGATGAGTCGGGAGATTTCCTTCTTTTTGAGCGCCTTGTTGATGAACTCAAACGGCAGACCCTTAGGCAGGATTTCGGACAGCAAAGCGCGGCCAGCGGTGGTTTCCCACAGCTTGATCGAGGGCACCAGTTCACCGGTTTCCTTGTTCTTGGTGTACTCGGTCAGGCGCACATTGATGCGTGCGCTCATCTCGACTTCACCCGCGTCAAAAGCGCGCTGCACTTCGCTCACATCCGAGAAGATCAGACCTTCACCCTTGCCGTTGATACGGTCGCGGGTGGTGTAGTACAGACCCAGCACCACGTCTTGAGACGGCACGATGGACGGCTCGCCATTGGACGGGAACAACACGTTGTTGGAGGCCAGCATCAGGGTGCGGGCTTCCATTTGCGCTTCCACCGACAGTGGCACGTGAACGGCCATCTGGTCACCGTCAAAGTCGGCGTTGAAGGCCGCGCAAACCAGCGGGTGCAACTGAATCGCCTTGCCTTCGATCAGGATCGGCTCAAACGCCTGAATACCCAAACGGTGCAGGGTTGGCGCACGGTTGAGCATCACCGGGTGTTCTTTGATGACCTCTTCCAGGATGTCCCAGACCACCGGCGTGCCGGTTTCGACTTCCTTCTTGGCCGCCTTGATGGTGGTGGCAATGCCCATGGCTTCCAGGCGCGCGAAGATGAAGGGCTTGAACAGTTCCAGCGCCATCAGCTTGGGCAAACCACACTGGTGCAGCTTGAGTGTCGGGCCCACGGTAATCACCGAACGGCCAGAGTAATCCACCCGTTTACCCAACAAGTTCTGACGGAAACGACCGCCCTTGCCTTTGATCATGTCAGCCAGTGATTTCAAGGCACGTTTGTTGGCGCCGGTCATGGCTTTGCCGCGACGGCCGTTGTCCAGCAAGCTGTCCACCGACTCTTGCAACATGCGCTTTTCATTGCGGGCAATGATTTCCGGCGCTTTGAGTTCGAGCAAACGGCGCAGGCGGCTGTTGCGGTTGATCACACGACGGTACAAGTCGTTCAAGTCAGAGGTGGCAAAACGGCCACCATCCAGGGGAACGAGTGGGCGCAGGTCCGGCGGCAGCACAGGCAACACGTCCAGCACCATCCATTCAGGTTTGATACCCGACTTCTTGAAGGCTTCAAGCAGCTTGAGGCGCTTGGTGTTCTTCTTGATCTTGAGCTCCGAGCCGCTGGGGTCGTTGCGCAGCTTCTCGATTTCGCTTTCGATATCGAGGTTTTGCAGCAGTTCCTTGACGCCTTCGGCGCCCATCTTGGCCTGGAATTCGTCGCCGTATTCCTTGAACTTGGCGTCGAAGTCGTCTTCCGACATGATGCTGAACTTCTTCAGCGGGGTCATGCCGGGGTCGGTCACCACATACGCTTCAAAGTACAACACGCGTTCGATGTCACGCAGCGTCATGTCCAACACCAAGCCCAAACGGCTCGGCAGGGACTTCAGGAACCAGATGTGGGCGCAAGGTGCGGCCAGATCAATGTGGCCCATGCGTTCGCGGCGGACCTTGGTCTGGGTGACTTCAACACCACATTTTTCACAAATCACACCACGGTGTTTCAGTCGCTTGTACTTGCCACACAAACATTCGTAGTCTTTGATGGGGCCAAAAATTTTGGCGCAAAACAGACCATCACGCTCAGGCTTGAAAGTCCGGTAGTTGATGGTTTCGGGCTTTTTCACCTCGCCAAAAGACCACGAACGGATCTTTTCAGGCGAAGCCATACCGATCTTGATCGCATCAAAATGTTCGTCGGGCGTGAATTGCTTGAACAGGTCGAGTAATGATTTCATGAGACAAATTCCTTTTAATCAGTGGAGGACAGGCTCAGTTCGCAAAGCGAACCGAGCGCTATCCAGCAATACTTTTTGCTATTCAATTAAGAGCGTTCGAGCTCAATATCCAGGCCCAAGGAACGAATTTCCTTGACCAGCACGTTGAACGATTCAGGCATTCCCGCTTCGATCGAGTGTTCACCCTTGACGATGCTTTCGTAGACCTTGGTACGACCCTGCACGTCATCCGACTTGACCGTCAGCATTTCTTGCAAGGTGTAAGAAGCACCATACGCTTCCAGCGCCCACACTTCCATTTCACCGAAACGCTGACCACCGAACTGGGCTTTCCCGCCCAGGGGCTGTTGCGTGACCAAGCTGTAGGGACCGGTGGAACGCGCGTGCATCTTGTCGTCCACCAAATGGTGCAGCTTCAAGTAATGCATGTAGCCAACCGTGGTAGGCCGCTCGAAACGATCGCCTGTGCGGCCATCGTACAGGTAGGCTTGCGTACGAGTCTCGGTCAAGCCTTTGAGCTTGGCGATATCGTCCGGGAAAGCCAGCTTCAACATGGCACGGATTTCATCTTCGGTCGCACCGTCAAACACGGGGGTCGCGAATGGCATGCCGGTGGTGAGGTTTTGCGCCATTTCCAACAGTTGCTCGTCGGTGAGTTGAGTCAAGTCTTCCTTGCGGCCGGTCGAGTTGTAGATCTCTTCGAGGAACTTGCGCAGTTCGGCCACGCGGGACTCAGTTTGCAACATGTCGCCAATGCGCTGGCCAATGCCTTTGCCAGCCCAACCCAAGTGAACCTCAAGCACCTGGCCAACGTTCATCCGTGAAGGCACGCCCAGCGGGTTCAGCACGATGTCACACGGTGTGCCATCGGCCATGTGCGGCATGTCTTCCACCGGCACAATCTTCGACACCACACCCTTGTTACCGTGACGGCCGGCCATCTTGTCACCCGGTTGCAGGTGACGTTTGACCGCAACATACACCTTGACCATCTTCAGCACGCCTGCGGGCAAATCGTCACCCTGCGTGAGCTTCTTGCGCTTTTCTTCAAAAGCCAGGTCAAAACTGTGGCGGGTTTGTTCGTTGGAGTTCTTGATGCTTTCCAACTGCACCGACACATCGTCCTCAGCCGGACGGATGTCAAACCAGTGGTAACGGTCAACCGAGGCCAGATAGGCCTTGTCAATCTTGGTGCCCTTGGCCAATTTTTGCGGACCACCATTGGCAACCTTACCAACCAACAGTTTCTCAATCCGGTCGAACGCATCGTTTTCCACAATCCGGAGCTGATCGTTCAGGTCCAGGCGGAAGCGTTTCAGTTCGTCGTCAATGATCTGTTGAGCGCGACGGTCGCGAACAATGCCTTCACGGGTGAAGACCTGCACGTCAATCACGGTGCCTTGTGAGCCCTGATCAACACGCAACGAGGTGTCTTTCACATCGCTGGCTTTTTCACCGAAGATGGCGCGCAACAGTTTTTCTTCAGGCGTCAGGGTGGTCTCGCCTTTGGGTGTGACCTTGCCGACCAGCACATCGCCGGGTTGCACTTCTGCACCGACGTAGATGATGCCGGATTCGTCCAGACGGTTGAGCTGTTGCTCGCTCAGGTTCGGAATGTCGCGTGTGATTTCTTCGGCACCCAGTTTGGTGTCGCGTGCCATCACCACCAGTTCCTCGATATGGATCGAGGTGTAGCGGTCTTCAGCCACGACACGTTCACTGATCAAAATCGAATCTTCGAAGTTGTAACCGTTCCAGGTCATGAAGCCAATCAGCATGTTCTGACCGAGCGCCAATTCACCCAGATCGGTGGAGGCACCGTCGGCAATCACATCACCCTTGGCCAGCCGGTCGCCTTTTTTCACAATCGGGCGTTGGTGGATATTGGTGTTCTGGTTGGAACGTTGGTACTTGATCAGGTTGTAGATGTCCACACCGACTTCACCAGCGTGTGCTTCGGCGTCATTGACACGCACCACCACACGGGTTGCGTCAACATAGTCCACCACACCACCCCGAGTCGCGGTCACCACAGTACCAGAGTCAACGGCAGCCACACGCTCAATACCCGTTCCCACCATCGGTTTTTCCGGACGCAGCACGGGCACCGCTTGACGTGACATGTTGGCACCCATCAAGGCGCGATTCGCATCATCGTGCTCAAGGAACGGCACCAAAGAAGCCGCCACCGACACGATCTGCGCAGGCGACACGTCCATGTACTGCACACGCTCTGAGCCCACCAAAATGGACTCACCCGCTTCCCGCGCTGAAATCAAATCACCCGTCAGGCGACCTTCCTTGTCAAGCGCGGCGTTGGCCTGGGCGATCACATACTTGCCTTCTTCGATCGCCGAGAGGTAGTCGATGTCCATCGTGACCTTGCCATCCACCACACGGCGGTAGGGCGTTTCGATGAAGCCGTACTCATTCAAGCGTGCATACAGCGCCAACGAGTTAATCAGACCAATGTTTGGACCTTCAGGCGTTTCAATTGGGCAGACACGACCGTAATGGGTCACGTGCACGTCTCGCACTTCGAAACCTGCACGCTCGCGCGTCAGACCACCTGGGCCAAGGGCAGACACCCGGCGTTTGTGGGTGATTTCCGACAGCGGATTGGTCTGATCCATGAACTGGGACAGCTGCGATGCACCGAAGAATTCCTTCAGCGCTGCCGAGATCGGCTTGCTGTTGATCAAGTCATGCGGCATCAAGGGCTCTTGCTCGGCTTGACCCAAGCGCTCTTTGACGGCTTTCTCGATACGTGCCAGACCCATGCGGTATTGGTTTTCAGCCAATTCACCAACACAGCGAACACGGCGATTACCCAAATGGTCAATATCGTCTACTTCGCCGTGACCGTTGCGCAGGTCAACCAAGATCTTGACAACCGCCAAAATATCTTCGTTGGTCAACACCATCGGTCCGGTTGACTCAGGACGGCCCATCTTGGCGTTGAACTTCATACGACCAACGCGAGACAGGTCATAAGTGTCTGGGTTGTAGAACAGGCGCTGGAACAAAGCTTGCACAGCGTCTTCTGTTGGCGGCTCGCCAGGGCGCATCATGCGATAGATGGCCACGCGAGCTGCAAACTCATCCACTGTTTCATCAGTGCGCAGAGTTTGAGAGATGTAAGCGCCTTGATCCAGTTCATTGGTGTAGATACAAGCCAAGTCTTGCACACCTGCTGTGCGCAGCTTTTTAAGCAACAACTCGGTCAATTCTTCGTTGGCCTTGGCCAGGATCTCACCGGTATCGGCATCAACAACATTGCGCGCAACGACACGACCAATCAAAAAGTCTTCAGGAACAGACACATGGGTGGTTCCCGTTTGCTCCAACTCACGGGTGTGGCGAGCGGTGATGCGTTTGTCCTTGGCCACCACAACCTTGCCGGATTTGTCGGTGATGTCAAAACGCGCGACTTCGCCGCGCAAACGCTCAGCGACAAATTCCATTTGTGCGCCGCTGTCCATCAGGCGGAAGTTGTCGTTGACGAAGAAATTAGCCAAGATCGACTCGTGATTGAGCCCAATCGCCTTCAACAGAATCGTCACCGGCATCTTGCGACGGCGATCTACCCGGAAATACAGGATGTCTTTGGGATCAAACTCAAAGTCAAGCCACGAACCACGGTAAGGAATAATGCGCGCAGAGAACAGCAACTTACCAGAGCTGTGTGTTTTGCCTTTGTCATGCTCAAAGAAAACACCTGGAGAGCGGTGCAACTGGGACACGATCACGCGCTCAGTGCCGTTAATCACAAAGGAGCCCTTATCGGTCATCAAGGGCACTTCGCCCATGTACACCTCTTGCTCTTTGACTTCCTTAACCACCTTATTTTGCGTGGTAGAAGATTCGCGGTCATAAATGATCAATTGCACCTTAGCACGCACTGCCGATGCGTAGGTCAAGCCACGGGTTTGGCATTCACGGACATCAAACGCCGGTTTAGCCAAGTTGTACTCGAGGTACTTCATCTCCACAAAGCCGTTGTGCGAGACGATTGGGAAGGCTGCACTGAACGCGGCCTGCAGGCCTTCGGTCGAACGCTTCTTGGGAGCAACATCAGCTTGCAAAAATGCGGTGTACGCATCTTTTTGCATCTGCAACAGGTAAGGGATTTCGAGTACGCTGTCGCGATTTCCAAAATTTTTACGAATTCGTTTGCGTTCGGTGTATGAGTAAGCCATGAAATCTCCGGGCAACTGAGGAACCTGGCGGGTCCTGGACGACTTTTTTCTTGGCGATTGGCCGCTACCAATCTATGGCGGACGGTTACACATTGCATGCAACCCGAACCAAGGCATCTTCTTCTGTCGGGGTGAGAAGACACTGAAAAACAATTTCCGGATATCCGTCAGCCAACCGCATGGTTCACTAAAAAATACCCAACATCGCTTTACGGTGTGTTCTTTAGAAACACCAAAGGCTGGAGGCCTTTCACAGCACTCCAGCCCCTTGACTTACCTCAATTACTTGAGTTCAGCCTTAGCACCAGCGTCAACCAGTTTCTTCAAAGCGGCATCAGCATCAGCCTTGGCAACGCCTTCCTTGACGTTCTTCGGTGCGCCATCAACCAGGTCCTTGGCTTCTTTGAGACCCAGGCCAGTGATTTCGCGCACGGCCTTGATGACGGAAACCTTGTTGGCACCTGCGTCAAGCAGCACAACATTGAATTCAGTCTTTTCTTCAGCAACTGCAGCAGCAGCGCCGCCACCAGCAGCGGGTGCAGCCATGGCGGCAGCGCTCACGCCAAATTTCTCTTCGATGGCTTTCACCAAGTCGTTGAGTTCCATGACCGTCATGCTGTCGAGCGCGGTCAAAAATGCGTCTTTATCGAATGCCATTTTGATTTCCTAACAATATTGATTACTAAATGCTGCGAGCGGATCAGGCCGCGACAGCTTCGGCGGGCGCTTCTGCACCGCCGCCTTTTTGCTCAGCCAAAGCCGCCAGCACGCGCGCGGTGCGCGAAATAGGCGACTGCATCAAGCCCAGCAATTGCGCCAACAGCACTTCCTTGGAAGGAATGCTTGCCAACTGCTTCACGCCCTCGACGTCCAGAGCTTTACCGCCGTATGCACCACCACGAATCACCAACTTTGCGTTGGTCTTCGCGAATTCGGACACCACCTTAGCGGCAGCGACTGCATCTTCAGAAAAGCCATAGATCAACGGACCGGTCATCTGCGCAGACACCACCTCAAAGCTGCTACCAGCAACAGCACGACGAGCCAAGGTGTTTTTCAACACACTCAAACTAACTCCGTTGCTGCGCGCGGTTGAGCGCAATTTGGTCATGTCGGCAACCGTGATACCCCGGTATTCCGCAATCACGAGCGTTTGAGCTTTAGCGGCGAGGCCAGTCACATCACTGATGACCGCTTCTTTCTCACTGCGATTTAAACTCAAGGTCTACTCCTTCAAAATGTGTCTCCGGACCATGATCGAGTCACACTCCTTTGACACGCCACATTTCAGCGACCAACTGTTAAGAAAAACGATTCTTTAGCAGCGGGGTCGCCATCTGCGTTGGCGATCTGTTCATTAAGCGCAAACCCATACAAAACATGGAATGCGCACCAACGGTCTTGGATGGCCTGCTGGCGCTTTTACGCACAAGCAACCCACCACGTCAGGCGCTCATTGACGAGCGCCCAATTCTTTCATCAAGCACCAATGGTTTGCAGATCAACGCGGACGCCCACACCCATGGTGCTAGACACTGCGACTTTGCGCAAATACAACCCTTTGCTGGTCGCAGGCTTAGCCTTCGACAAAGCATCAACGAGCGCAGCCAAGTTGCCTTGCAACTTGTCGCTATCGAATGAGCGACGACCAATGGTGGAATGAACGATACCAGCCTTGTCAACGCGGAATTGCACTTGACCCGCCTTGGCGTTGCGAACAGCCGTAGCGACGTCAGGTGTCACCGTTCCAACTTTAGGATTAGGCATCAACCCGCGCGGGCCAAGAATCTGACCCAAGGTACCCACAATACGCATAGCATCAGGAGCAGCAATCACCACGTCAAAGGGCATATCGCCCGCCTTGACCATGGCCGCCAGATCATCCATACCAACAATATCTGCACCTGCAGCCTTGGCTTCTTCTGCCTTAGCACCTTGCGCAAAAACGGCAACACGCTTGGTCTTGCCGGTGCCATGTGGGAGCACCACTGCGCCACGCACCACTTGGTCGGATTTCTTAGCATCAATACCCAGCTGAACAGCCACATCGATCGACTCATCGAACTTTGCATTGGCACATTCTTTGACCAAACCGAGCGCATCACCCAATGCGTACAACTTGCCGCTGTCGACCTTACCTTGGAAGGCCTTTTGTTTCTTAGTCAAGCGTGACATTTAGACACCCTCCACATTCACGCCCATCGAGCGAGCTGAACCAGCAATGGTCCGAACAGCTGCATCCATATCAGCAGCGGTCAGATCCTTCATCTTAGTCTTGGCGATTTCTTCGAGCTGAGCACGAGTAATCTTGCCGACCTTGGTTTTCAATGCGTTAGCAGAACCCTTGTCGATCTTGATGGCCTTCTTGATCAGGATAGATGACGGAGGCGATTTGATGACAAAAGTAAAACTTTTATCTGCAAAGGCTGTGATCACCACCGGCAAGGGCAGACCTGGCTCAACACCTTGGGTTTGCGCGTTGAACGCTTTGCAAAACTCCATAATGTTCAAGCCACGTTGACCCAATGCAGGGCCAATGGGGGGGGATGGATTGGCTTTACCTGCTGGCACTTGCAGCTTGACAAAACCGACGATTTTTTTCGCCATGGTTCACTCCTAACGGGTCTTAACGCCTCGGCTTGCTTTCAACAAACCTAAGCTCCCCGGTGTTAACGACTCATTTTCAGCATCCGCACCGAGTCGAAAAGCGCGAACGTTTTGATCGGCCAGCCGGAGGTCACCCCAGCTCACCCAACAATTAACCTACTCAGGTTTTTTCAACCTGTGAAAATTCAAGCTCAACTGGCGTTGAACGACCAAAAATCGTTACAGCCACTCGAACTTTGCTTTTTTCGTAATTAACCTCTTCCACCGAACCATTGAAGTCGGCAAATGGCCCTTCCTTGACCCGAACAAACTCGCCCACCACAAACTCAACTTTGTGACGCGGCTTGTCGGTACCCTCCTGCATTTGACTGACGATTTTCAAAACCTCAGCTTCAGAAATTGGCGCAGGGCGAGTCTTACCACCACCCACAAAACCAGTGACCTTGTTGGTGTGTTTCACCAAATGCCAGGTGTCATCGTCCATAACCATTTCAACAAGAACATACCCAGGAAAGAACTTTCGCTCAGTGGTCTTCTTCTGGCCATTCTTGATCTCAACAACCTCTTCCATCGGAACAAGCAGTCGCCCAAATTTGGACTGCATGCCCGCCCGATTGATGCGCTCAAGGATATTCCGCTCAACGGCCTTCTCCATGCCAGAGTAAGCATGAACAACATACCATCGCAAATCGGGATTGGTAGGTGCGGTAGCCAGCGTCTGCGCCGCCGTGGGCACCCCCGGGGTAGGCTCTACTACAACATCGTTCATTATTTTTTCCATCCAAGGATCAGGTCGTAAAAAACCCATTCAAGCGTTTTGTCGGTCAACCACAAAAACAACGCCATGACAAACACAAACCCGAACACATACAAGGTCATCTGAATAGCCTCGCGACGCGTAGGCCAAACAACCTTCTTGATCTCGCGAACCGAGTCCTGACCAAAGGCAATCAACGATTTACCAGACTCAGAAGTCAAAAATATGACAACAGCAACCGCCAGCCCCACCAGCAAACCCAACCACTGAAAAAGCGGCCCTTGCTTACTGAAAATATAGTATGCAGCCAACGACAAAATCACCAAGATAGCAGCCGCAGCCAGCTTGGCTTTGTCTGCAGTGGTGTTAACGGTTTGAACTTGTGGAGTAGCCATTTGTCAGTTGTTATCTAGCTTATGAATCAGCCATTATTTGGCGCTTTCCAGACGCACAAGCCCGCCGTTTTCACAGCGGGCTCATATAAGCCACCTCTTGGCCAAATCAGGTGGCAGGGGCAGTAGGAATCGAACCTACAACCTTCGGTTTTGGAGACCGACGCTCTGCCAATTGAGCTATACCCCTACGTTAATTAAGCAAGAATCTTAGCAACCACACCGGCACCAACCGTCTTGCCACCTTCACGGATAGCAAAGCGCAGGCCTTCTTCCATGGCAATCGGGGCAATCAGCTTGACCGTGATAGACACGTTGTCA
>Ga0302321_100000331_pt1 | contig 41662 bp, 36 predicted proteins | sample Fen_T0_1_FD_202505 | JGI IMG/M metagenome (GOLD analysis project Ga0302321, IMG submission 202505) | Peat permafrost microbial communities from Stordalen Mire near Abisko, Sweden - Fen_T0_1 | ecosystem: Environmental > Terrestrial > Soil > Wetlands > Permafrost | place: Sweden: Abisko... | reverse complement strand
TTCCAAATCGCGGTCAAATAATAATTAACGCGATTTGGAAATCGCGAAACCCGCCCCAATAGAATCTGTCTATTTGTTAGAATGTAGATATTAATTTAACGATAAAATATGAGAAACTTCTAGTACTATTACCTTTAGAAAACTCAAATCTATCTTTTGCCCCAAAGGGGCTAAATGTGAATAACCCCCGGTAAGCGAAGCGAAACCGGGGGATGATAATAACCCGATGCACCCAACCCCGAAGGGGTTGAACCAATAATAAAAACGATTATGAAAATACTTCCAATAATACTCTTAGCCTTCCTATGCACTACCGCCAATGCTCAAAAAGCCATCACGGTAGATGATGCCATAAGCATTGCCCTGAAAAACAACTTTGATATCCTTGTATCCCGCAATGATGCGGATATTGCCAAAGTCAATAATACCGCCGGAAATGCAGGAATGTTACCGACTGTAGCCATTACCGGTACAGGCAACTACGGCTTGAATAACACCACTCAAAAGCTTTCTACGGGTGTTGAGACTAATTATAATTCTGCCTCTACCACAGCACTGAGTGCAGGTGCACAGCTTAACTGGAACCTGTTTGATGGTGGTAAGATGTTTGTTACTAAAAATAAGTTGAACGAGATACAGGCACTGGGTGAGATTCAGTATAAGGACAAAGTAATGCAAACACTCTTTGAAGTTATTGCAGCCTATTATGATGTCGTAAAACAAAAGCAACAGCTCAGTTCCATTAATGAAGCACTGAATTACAATCGCGACAGAGTTACTATTGCACAGGCAGGCTTTAATGCAGGTTCGATGATGAAATCGGATTTGCTACAAGCCAGGATGGACCTGAACCTCACTACCGAGAGTCGTATCAGTCAGCAATACGCTATTGAAGCAGGCTTGAAATACCTCAACCAGCTATTGGGAAAGAACGCCGAAGACCAACTGTCCATTGCCGATTCTATTCCTCTAAACTATACACCCGATAAGGCCGACTTATTTCAAAAACTCAACAGCTCCAACACAAGTATTCTTAGCTTTCAGAAACAGATAGATATTGCGCAACTGGCCTTGAAAGAAAGCCGTACTGCTTATCTGCCTACCTTCAGTCTCAAAGCCGGATATTACGCTTCGCAAACTGTAAATTCTGCCGGAAGTACGTTGCGCAGCAGTTCAATAGGACCTCAAATAGGAGGGACGCTTGTAGTACCTATTTACAGTGCCGGTGAGAACAAGCGAAAAGAAAACGTAGCCAGAATTCAGGCACAGACTGCCGAATATGATTTACAAAACATCAAGTTACAGGTGAATACTCAATTGCAAAACACCTTGACAGAATTTGAAAATCAACAGGAATTGTTGAAGATAGAGGCTGAGAATAATGCTTTAGCCAAAGAGAACCTTCAAATTAGCGTTGACCGTTTGAAACATGGGCAAACCACTTCGCTCGAGGTACGACGTGCACAAGACGACTACGTTCAATCATCTACCCGCCTTATCAACTTCCGTTATGCCCTCAAACTGGCAGAAACCAAGCTAAAACAAACCGTTTCCGGTTTGTAAGTTTCTTATTCAACTATTGTGCTAAAAAGATATGAAAAAGCCCGACAATCGAAATTGTCGGGCTTTTTCTATATTTATCTCAAAGGATTGAATCTATTCGAAATCAATTAAGATATCATCTTGCATAACAGCTTGTCCTGGTTCTACTGCAATGAATTTTACAACACCGTTCTTTTCAGAAAGGATATTATTTTCCATTTTCATAGATTCCATTACCAACAGTAAATCTCCTTTACTTATGGTGTCACCAACTTTCACTTCCACGCGTATGATGCTTCCTGGAAGTGGAGCTTTAAGAGCGTTTGCACCAGCTTTGCCCGACGATTTAGGTGCAGGTGTAGCAGTAATCTTATTTTCGCCCGGCTTAGATTGTACATCTTTACGAACAATAATAGGAGTTTTTAAGGTGTTTACCTCTTGTTCCAATCCTACTGCATACGATTTCCCGTTTACTTCAATCTCTGCTTTATTACCTTCTACCGATTTGACATTCACACTGTATGAAGCCCCATCTATTGTAAATTTGAATTTCTTCATATTCTTTATCTGATATTATTGTTTACACCATAAATTTTTGAACTCCAAGGCGAATAACGTCTCTCGATACGTTTGATTGTAATAACATTACTTTCATCATCATGAACCTCATCAAAATAAAGATGCATAGCCATGGCTATAGCCACAATATCATTATTGGGTTCTTCAGTTTCAGCCTTTTCAGTTGAAGGAGATTTGGATTTTTTTCCAAATAGTTTTTCAAATATCATAGGACTAATTATAAAGGTATGTTAGAGTGTTTCTTAGGCGGATTAACCACTTTCTTGGTTTCAAGAGCTTGGAATGCACGAATCACACGGAAACGTGTATTACGAGGTTCAATAATATCATCGATATAGCCATAAGAAGCTGCCTGATAAGGATTAGCGAATTTTTCTTTGTACTCATTCACTTTTTCACTTATGAAAGCTGCTTTTTCTTCTGCATCGGTAAATTTAGAAATAGCGCGTCCTTCTAATACTTCGATAGCACCTGCTGCACCCATTACGGCAATCTCAGCTGTTGGCCATGCGTAGTTGAAATCACCACGAAGTTGTTTACAACTCATTACGTCGTGTGCACCACCGTACGATTTACGAATAGTTACCGTTACTTTTGGAACAGTAGCTTCGCCATAAGCAAACATCAATTTAGCACCATGCGAAATGATACCTGCATACTCTTGTCCTGATCCCGGTAAGAATCCCGGTACATCAACCAATGTCAATACGGGAATGTTGAACGCATCGCAGAAACGAACGAAACGCGCTGCTTTACGAGAAGCATCACAGTCAAGTACACCGGCAAGGAAATTAGGCTGATTAGCCACAATTCCTGTAGGAGCACCGTTGAAACGTGCAAAACCAACAATAATATTACGTGCATAATGACGGTGAACTTCAAGGAATTCATCGTTATCCACAATTCCGTGGATGACATCTTTCATGTCGTATGGCATGTTCGGATTATCAGGAACAATAGAGTTTAATTTGTCGTCCAAGCGAATAATCGGATCGGTATTTTCGAATAATGGAGCTTCTTCCAAATTGTTAGACGGTAAGTAAGAAAGCAATTTGCGGATAAGCATCATACCTTCTTCTTCGTTTTCTGCTTTGAAGTGCGAAACACCCGATTTACGAGAGTGAACATCAGCACCACCAAGATCTTCTGTCGAAATATCCTCACCAGTAACCGATTTTACAACTTTAGGTCCTGTTACGAACATGTAGCTGTTGTCTTCAGTCATCAATACAAAGTCGGTAAGGGCAGGAGAATACACAGCACCACCGGCACAAGGTCCGAAGATAGCTGAGATTTGAGGAATAACTCCCGAAGCCATAATGTTACGTTGGAAAATTTCAGCGTAACCGGCCAATGAAGTAACACCTTCCTGAATACGGGCACCACCCGAATCGTTGATACCAATCATCGGACAACCCATTTTCATGGCCATATCCATTACCTTACAAATTTTAAGTGCCATTGTTTCTGACAATGAACCTCCGAAAACTGTAAAATCTTGTGCAAAAACATATACAGTACGTCCATCGATAGTACCATGACCGGTAATTACACCGTCGCCAAGGTATTTTTCTTTTTCAAGACCGAAGTTGTTGCAACGGTGTGTTACAAACATATCTAGTTCTTCGAAGCTACCTTCATCCAACAACATTTCCAGACGTTCACGAGCTGTAAACTTGCCTTTTGAATGTTGTGAAGCAATTCTCTTTTCACCACCTCCCAATTTGGCTTGAACGCGCAAATCGATAAGATTTTTTACTTTTTGTTGATTTTCCATTTTTTTATATATGAAGTTTTGGTTGTTGTTTTATTGACACAAAATCACGTGTAAGTGTCAATCAGCCAAGTAACTATTTATTTGTTTGGATCTTCACACAATTCTGTCAACACTCCAAATGTAGATTTTGGGTGAAGGAAAGCAATGTTTAAGCCTTCAGCACCTTTACGAGGTGTTTTGTCAATTAAAGCTACGCCACGTTCTGCAGCTAAGTCTAATTTTGCTTGTAAACCTTCAACAGCAAATGCGATGTGGTGAACACCTTCGCCTTTCTTTTCAAGAAATTTTCCAACCGGTCCTTCAGGATCTGTTGATTCCAATAGTTCAATTTTGGTTTGACCTACCTTGAAGAAAGCGGTTTTTACTTTTTGTTCTGGAACTTCTTCCACAGCATAACAAGTTAATCCCAATACATTTTCGTAGTAGGGGATGGCAGTTTCGAGGCTTTTCACTGCAATGCCTAAGTGCTCAATATGAGTCGGTTTCATAAATATATATTTTAAAAAGATTGATTTAAATTATAATGCTTTGATAAACAAAGATGTATGCTTGAAAATACGATACAATTACGATTTGAAATTATTTCAATTACAGAAATTTTTCCGTATTTCAAATTTCGTGCAAATTTACATCAATAATTCTTCATTATCAACGAAATACACAATAATTTTTCATATTTTTTTTTCTTTTTGATTATCAGAAAGATAGCATTAATATACAAAAAAGTTGCGCAAAACAGGTCAAAATGAGCAACTTTGCAATGAATTGTAAGTTGAAGAGCTAGATGGATATGCAAAGTGAGATGGAAATACACGTTAATCAGATGATTTGTAACATGTATTTACTTAAATGTATTTTGTCTGCAATCGCGCGGAGTGTAAATGTGTCAAATTGAAAGTAGTGAATTGGGTAGGAAAAAAAAGAAAAAGAAGGTTATTTGATTATAAATCGCACACAGTCACCATAATCAACCTTTAAATCAAAATATTTTTCTGCCGAGAATTTTTCGAGAATCACTCCAAAAGAGCGAATCACTCCAGCGTGAGTGAAAATAGCAACATGCTCGTGATTCTGTTTTTTAAGCTCTACAATAAATGAATCCACCCGACAGATTAAGTCCATCAGCGATTCTCCATTGGTTGGTGTTTCGGTCACCCAATTCTGATACCAACGATTCAGTTGAGGATCGGTAATATCTTCCCAGGCTTGCATTTCCCAGTTGCCGAAGTTAATCTCCATCAATCTGTTGTCAATGGTGGGGTTTTCAAAACCGCAATAACTGGCTAATTTCTCACATCGTTGTGAAGGGCTGGAGTAAACAGCATCAAAACGATTTGACGTAAGTTTGTCTTTTACGATTGGTGCTTCAAATTCAAAATTGCCAGAAACATCTATATCACTTTGTCCATAACATATTCCAGAGGGTACATTTACTGAAGTGTGTCTTATTAAAGTGATAGTCATGTTAATTGGCTGTTTTGTGTTTTCTTTTCAGCAAAAGTACAATAATAGGATCGAATTATAGAAGCTATCAACTTATAAATTTATCGAAACCTCAAAGATTAAGAATCTATCAAACCCTTTACTATAGGCGGTTTCGAATATAAATTATAGGTGTTTTTGTTTATGCCAGATTATAAGAAAGTCAAAGTTGTAGTTAATTTATAGATGTAAGACTACATAAAATGACAGGTAAAAGCTTAGTTCACAAAGAAGAGCTGTTGCTCCGCAAATATCGCCGGTATAACCACCAATACGTTTTTTTGCAAGAAAAAAAACGAAGCAAACAGTGGCAATGGGCAGCAAAATCGTCAACCAAAGTTTAACTTCTAACAATAGAATAATGGGCAATAATCCGAAAATAAGGATAGTGATGAGTCTGCCGGGACTCAATTTTTCGAAAATGGTTTTGCTTTTGCTTTCCTGTTCCGTGCGGGCGTAGGGTAGCAGGTTCATCATCAGTGCGGTGAGCATTTTAGAGAATGGATCGGCAGCAAAAATGGCTATTACTGTCATTTCTTTCGGAATACTTACTACTGTGTTGATTAATAGTAAATAGTAGAAAATCATTCCTATAAGTGCGTAGCTACCCACATGCGAATCTTTCATGATGCGCAGTACGTCTTCTTTGGTTCGTCCACCTCCGAAACCGTCGAAGAAATCGCCCAAGCCATCTTCGTGCAGCCCACCTGTGAGCAACACTTTGCAGCCAAAAGCCAGAATTACAGCAAGGATAGGAGGGAAGAGCATTGAAAACCCCAACCATGCTAAAGCTGTAAAACCAGCTGTTATCCAGCCGGTAAGTGGCCAGAAACAGATGATTTTTTTGAAACTTTCGGATGGGATTTCCATCACTTTCCACAAGGGCAAACGAGTGAAAAAGGTAATGGCTGCCGCCAATTGATATAGGATTTTCTTCATATCTTAGTTTCAGTGTAGTTAAGTTAACGACATTGATATTTGTTTTACAATTCCGGTAATTAATCGAAATACTTGGTAACGCTTGCTTTTTTGAAGGAATTCATTTCGTTAATCATGCGCACGGCAGAGTCAATTAAGGGATACGCGCATAATGCACCGGTTCCTTCGCCAAGTCGCATTCCGAAGTTTAATAATGGCTTTGCATTCAGGTGAGTAAGCACAAATTTATGTCCTGCCTCGTCGCCCTGATGAGCAAATATACAATAATCAAGCATGTTGCTGTGAATCTTTGAAGCCGCTAAAACGCAATTGGTCATGATAAATCCATCAACAAGAATCGCCATTTTCAGTTCTGCCGCTTTGAGCATACCGCCAATGGTCATCACCATTTCGTATCCACCAAAATAGCCGAGCATATCTACAATCGAACCATTGCCGTCGTAGTTGTTCATAGCACGTTTAAAATTATAATTGTCTAATGATTTTTTAAGTATATTGTATTTGTGCTTTACACCTTCGCTATCGAATCCGCTGCCGGCACCAACACAAATTTCGAGTGGAATGCCGGTTAAGCAATTCATCCACAGCGATGAAGAAGAGGTATTGCCGATACCCATTTCGCCAAAGCTAATGATATTACAACCTTCGTCGAAACAATCCTCTACCACTTTTGCTCCACGTTCGATGCAAAGGTCGAATTCATCCTGCGTGATGGCACGTTCGTGAAGGTAATTGCGTGTTCCTTTACGCACTTTAAGGTCAATCAGTTTGTCAAGACCCTCAAAGTCGTAATTAATACCTGCATCTACCACTTTCATGTTGAAGTTGTGTTGACGGGCCAGAAAGTTGATTCCTGCACCGCCTTCCATAAAATTGAAAACCATTTGCGGGGTAACTTCAGCAGGAGAATAACTCACTCCTTCGGCTACGATGCCATGATCGCCACCAAAAATAATATGGTAAGGCTTTTTTAGTTCAGGTGTAAGTGTTTGTTGGATAGTACCAATCTGTAGTGCCAGCTCTTCCAATCGTCCGAGTGATCCTTTCGGTTTCGTGAGATTGTCTATTTTGTCAATCAGATGCGGCACAATGCCTTGTTTAGGTTTTTCGATCTTGAATTTGTAGTTAAGCATAGTCTTTTGGTTTTATATATTTATCAATTATTTGATTTTCATTGGAATAGATGATACCATTAAGATGACTTCATCTGATTTTGAAGCGATATACTGGTTTACCCAACCGATGAGGTCGGTAAAGCGACGTTGTAAATCGTTGGCTGATATGCCACCCAACCCGATTTCATTCGTTACAAAGATAAAATGCGCATCTTGCTGCACAAATTGATCAAAACGGGAAGTAATGGCTTCGAGTGATTGCAATGTATCACCCTCGTATTCACTAAAAAAATTAGTGCTCCAAAGCGTAACACAGTCAATTACCACCACGCGACCTTCTACGTTTATATTTTGCAACTCTTTTAGTTCCTCGATATTCGTCCACTCTGCACCACGGTCGGCTTTATGCCGTTCAATGCGCTGTCGGTGCTCTTCGTCCCACACAGCCGAAGTTGCTACATATACCGGGTTGAGTGAAAGTGTTAGTGCAAGTTTCTGTGCATAACTGCTTTTCCCTGAACGTTGTCCGCCGGTAATAAGTGTAATTCTTTTCATTCTTTTAGTCCAAAATAATATTTAGGTTGATAATCGGGCAAGATTTCCGGATGGAAGATTTTGATAAAATCCGACAAAACGACATCTGGCTCTAATGGTCCTTGCTCGTAATAAGGTGTATTCCCTGAATTCACAGCAAATACATGCTTGTTTTTATAGGCAGCGAAGTTTTTGTATAAGTCATATTCTTCACCTAATTGCTTGTATGTTAGATTCGATTCTGAATTATTGTACTTTATAAGCCAGAAATCTGCATTAAGGGCTTTGGAGAATACTGTTTCAAAAGGGAATGGTTTTGATCCATTAATTTTTAAATCACTCCAAAGGTAATTGGCTCCTGCATCTTTCATAAAATTGCCCATATAACTATTACCACCAGCCACATACCAGGCATCACCATATTTTTTTTCTCCAAAAACGGTTGGTCTGTTTTTCGTTTTATTGACTTCTATACAAAGGTCTAGGTAATGTTTCTCTATTTTTGAAAATATTGTATTAGCTAATGAATCTTTACCCAGAAATGCTGCTTCAAACTTTATCCACTCAGTTCTTCCCAATGGAGATTCTTCCATGTATGAAGCATCTTTTACGACACAAATTCCCATTTTTTTATACTTGTCGTGCATAGATACCTCAAAAGGAGAGATAATTATGATGTCAGGTTTAGACGCAATTAATTTCTCCGTATTTAGTGATGTTGTTATTCCTAAATTGGCAATTCTACCTGTACCTAATCCCTTTTTTATTTCAGGAATATTGTAATATTCGGGTTCGCTAACAGCTATAATTTTGTCTATATCACCAAATTGCTTGTATTCTCCTCCAAAAATGGATGAACAAGTTGCAACTCTTTGAATGGGAACTCTTACTATGTTTCCATCTGGCAAGTTTGTTGGTAATTTTATATTTTTATCCACCAAAATGTATTTTTCCATGGTTTGCGTAGTGTCCCATGGATTGCGGACAGTAATCTGTGTATACTTATCAAAATGCTGAATAGTAAAGCCTCTGGCGTATTTAATTTCTGATTTTTCATTTAATGCGCCTTTATCGTTTGATTGTTTTCTGTTTTGGCACGAACCAAGTAGAGTAACAAGACAAAGCGAAAAAGCAATTGTACTAATTTTCATATATGTTTCTAGTTTTGTTATGATAAAAAAAGCATTGATGTTGAAACAATCAGAACCATAATTACTTCGCAGTATCGATTTATTTTTACAGCGCTTTGCATGTCGTCTAAAACAAGTAATCTGTTGTTGCTACCAATAAACGGTTTATCGACTATTTTTCCAAAATAGCTGTTAGGGCCACCAAAGCGACAGTTGAGAATGGCTGCCAAAGCTGCTTCGGGATAACCGGAGTTGGGGCTGGAATGCTGACTGCCATTTTTCAAAACAAAATCTGTTTTTGACAAATTAGCTGTTACCAGTAACATAAGTAATGCCGTAATTCGTGCCGGAATATAGTTTGCTACATCGTCCAGTCTGGCGGCAAACTTTCCAAAATAGAAATACCGATCGTTTTTATATCCAATCATCGAATCGAGCGTATTTATCATTTTATAAGTCAGCATGCCCGGTGCTCCCAACAAGGCAAACCAAAACAAGGGAGCTATAACGCCGTCGCTCAAATTCTCAGCCAGGGTCTCCAATGCTGCCGACCGGATGTGTTGTGGTTCGAGCGTTGCCGTATCTCGACCCACAATGCGCGATAGTTGCTTTCTCCCGGCATCGGTCGATTGCTCCAATGCCTCAAACACCTGCCGTACTTCGGCTCGAAGCGTGCGAGCCGATAAACAATAGAAGACAATAATTGCCGTAAGTGATAGATTAGATATGTAGTTGTAATTTGTTGTTATATTGATGAATAGTTTTGTTGCTAAATAAATAGATATAACAAGAATCAATGTCATTATAGCACCTTTTGCAAACAAGTACTTTCCTTTGTTCAATCGTTTTTCGCCAAACGAGATGAGATGGCCAAAGCCCACAATGGGATGTGGCAATGTTATGGGATCACCAAATAACTGGTCTAAGGCAAAGCCAATAAGTAATCCTATGACTGAGTAATAGACCGGTTCCATTGGTTTAATTTTTTGATTAATAAATCGTTTTTTTCTTTCGATAACGTGCAAACGCGAATGTACTCGCCTTCTAAACCTTCAAAATTCGTAGCTTGACGAACTAATATTTTATGACTCAATAGAAATGCCTTCAAATCGCTCGCTTTTCCTTTGTTTAGTTTTACAAGAAAATAGGGAGTTTGACTAGGAACAATGTTGAAACAGTCGAACGCATTAATTTCATTTCTTAATATCTCACATTCACAGAGCCAGTTATGCAATTGAAATCCATCGTTACCATTTTCCAAAATATATTTTCCAGCCTCAATGGCTAAACTGTTGACAGTCCATGGCATTCTGAATTGGTTCATCTGGCTAACTATTGTTTCGGACGCCATTAAGTATCCAAGTCTTAATCCCGGAATCGCATACCGTTTAGTAAGTGACTGAACGATAATTAGATTTGGATAGTTTTGGAGTTCATTCACAACGCAAATTTCACGTTGCGTAAAATGAATATAAGCCTGATCAATCACAAAGATTGAATGGGGATAGTTGGTGAGTAATTGTTTAATTGCTGTTGCCTCAAAACAATTTCCATCCGGATTATTGGGGTTGCAAATCCAAATTAAATTGGGTTTTAGAGTTTCAATGTCTGTGTTTAAATTTTTGCAGTCGGTATGTCGAACGCTATGATTATACATTCGGCACGCATCGGTATATTCGGAAAATGTAGGTGTTACAATTAAGGATGCCGACCCCGAAAATGCATTTGCAATCAGATAAAAAGCTTCGGTGGAACCGTTGCAAATGAGTAGCTGATTTGTTGAAACTTGATTGTTTTCAGCTAACAGTTGTTTTAGCGAACTGGCTTCAGTGTCGGGATAACGCTCGATGGAGTGCATTTGGGAATACAAATGCTTGTACAATGCAGAGTTATCAGCACCATACCACACATTCGAACTGAAATTAGCTAGCAGTTCACCCATATATTCATCGCCGTGCCCGTTTATCATCTTATAGCCCCTTTAGGGGTTTGGGGTTTATTCATTATCTTGTAGACCAACTCCATATCCACATGTTTACGCACATGATCGGCCAGTTTGTCGAATTGCTCTTCTTTAAATTTGAAATAGTCGAAGGACGGCTGTTGCGCTTTCTCGATAAGAAACGGTGCAATAATCATATCCACAAATTCAGCATTGTCCAGTATTCCATGGATATAGGTACCGTAGCAATTCTCCGTAAAACAGCCGTCGGTAAAGCCATTTTCCATTTTATTCAACGATTGTATTCTCGACAAGATTTCCGTTCTGCCGTTGTGTATCTCGTAACCGGTACAAGTTGTTTTTCCACCCACAATGGAGAAATTTGCCTGTTTGGTGATTTTCTCGCCTTCCATTTCGGTTCTGATGGGTAATAAATTTAAACCGGGCAGTTGTTTCAAGTCGCTCTCAATGCCGGTTGGGTCGAGTAATTCTTTGCCTAGCATTTGGTAACCACCACAGATGCCCAGTATTGTCTTGCCGCTGGCATGCGCTTGCAGAATGGCTTGCGCAGTTCCGTTTTTGCGCAGTATCTGGAGGTCGTGAAGTGTATTTTTGGTGCCGGGAATGATAATGATGTCAGCATCGGCTATTTCCGACGATTCATTTGTGTAATAAAGATGAACACGCTCATCATGTTCCAATGGGTTGAAATCGGTGAAGTTGGACATGTGTTGCAACAATATCACTGCAATGTTCACTTTCCCTTGCATCGAACCACGGTTTTTGGTCTGCAGCATCACCGAGTCTTCTTCCTCGATATGAATATCTTTGTAATAAGGCACTACACCTATAACCGGTATCTTGCATAAATCCTCCAGCATCTTAATGCCCGATTCGAATAAGCGTAAATCGCCACGAAACTTATTGATTAATATACCTTTTACCAGTTTGCGTTCGTTTTCGTTGAGAAGTAATATGGATCCGTATACTGAGGCAAAAACCCCTCCACGGTCGATGTCAGCAACTAAAATAACCGAGGCATTGGCGTGTGCAGCCATGGGCATATTGACCAAATCCACTTCGCGTAGATTAATTTCAGATATACTTCCAGCTCCTTCGAGCACAATGGGATTGTAGCGTTTTTCTAATCTGTCGAATGCCGAACAGACCTCTTTGCGTAGTACAGCCTTGTTATTCGACGTAAAATAATCAATAGCATGTTGGTTGCCAATGGATTTTCCATTCAGTACTACCTGGCAAATGGTGTCGGCTGAGGGTTTTAATAAGAGCGGATTCATATCGGTATGGCAGGGGATGCCGGCAGCTTCGGCCTGTACGGCTTGTGCACGACCAATTTCCAATCCTTCGGGGGTGGCAAAGGAATTCAGTGCCATGTTTTGGGCTTTGAATGGGGCAGGAGAGTAGCCGTCCTGCTTGAAGATGCGACAAAAGGCAGCTGCAATAACGCTTTTGCCTACATCGCTGCCTGTTCCGGCAAACATGATAGGAGATAATTTATAATTCATAATGCGAAATGCATAATTAAAAACAATGTATCTGAGAGTATTTTTTTAGATAGTCAGGCTTGTAACCTGCCTGCCACAGTAAGCTCGTAACTAAATCTTTGTAACTTAAAACAGGAATAACTGAAAATAAAATATGGCAGCATCTTATTCTCAATTATTCCATACATGCATGTCGTTTTGCTTAGAAATTAATGCCTGTGTTTTTATTTATTTTGTTACTTTGTCGGTTAAAGTCACCATTGGAATTGTTTTAATTGTAACTCCAGTATTTGCATTCACAACTTCGACAATGCTTGACTTGTATACAGCAATATAAATTTTAGAACCATATCTGATTATATCTTGTCCAGTATCTCCTAATCCACGATTATTTTTTGAGAGAAAATAGTTCTCGGTGTTTGTAGAAGTTGTCAGATTGTATAGATTCAAACCAGCGTTGTTAGCTTCATATTTTCCTTCATTTAAAACAATAAGGCTGTTATTATCTTTTGAGAAAATTGTTTTTGAAGGATTCAGACCAGTTGTAAAATCGAATTTATAAGTTCCATCTTCTTTAAAACAATACATTTTGCCATTGTTTGTATAATCCGTAACTCCTAAATAAATATCTTTCGTTACAGGATTTACATCAATGCAATATGGAGTTTTGATTATTTCGGTAGTGACGATATTTGCATTGACTAGCCTTTCGTTTTTGACATCATATATTGCAACTGTTTTGTTTGCTGCTTCCCACTTTTCATTATATTCAAAGTTTGAAATATAAGCGTTATCACCAACGATGTCAAAATTCTTAACTGCAACTGCTATGTCAGTAACTACATCAGTTCCTGCTGTAATTCTTTGGAATTTACCGGGAATCGTTTTGTAATTACCATTTGAAACAACGTAGATATCACCGTAACTATCTGCTTTGATGCCTGCTGGGTTCAGGTTGATTTTGATTTTCTTTGTTTCTTTGAAAGTAGAGAGATCAATAACGGAAATTGTACTGTCCATCACTGCTGCCATTCCACCCGTATTTGCAACGTATAATTTGTTGTTTACAATAACACTTGCATCGGGATTTGCTCCAACAGTGATTGTTTGACCTAATGATAAGTTTGTTGTATCTAACTGTGTTACATGACCATCATATTGTACAATATATACTTTACCGTTTGCAGCTGTTAATGATCTGGGTGAACTTGGAGTACTAACTTTTTCAACTTCATCCTTCGAATTACAAGAAATAAATATTGGAGCAGAAAGTGCTGTTAATAATAGAGTTGTAATGATTTTTGTTGTTTTCATAAATGGAATATTATTGTTTAAATTATTGTTTTTGCTTGATTGTTATTTGCCTAAATCCATTGCCAACGTAATTCGAAAATTACGTCGCGGCATGGGGTAAAATTGTACAACTTCGTATTGGGTATTGAACAGGTCAATGATTTCAGCATTTACCCTCCAATGTTTATAGCTTGTAGCTACAAAAATGGAATGTATAGCATAACCATTCATCTTGTTCGTTGGGTTGGTCATTTGTCCTATCCATCTAACGCCCGAAAATATCAAGTTATAACCCGCTTCCCATTTTCCATGCTCGTAAGATATTGAACTTGCCCCTGAATGTACGGGTGTGTAAGGAATCTGTTCGCCAAAATTATCACTCCCCACGGTGGCATCTTTAGCACTCTGAAATGAGTAGTTGGCTTTCGTTTTAATTAAATCCGATTTTCCGACTTTGATATTCATTTTTAAATTGACATCCATGCCTTTTATTTTTACAATCCCCTTATTAGTCACGCTCCAATGAAACATGTCGCGTGGAATGAAAATGATTTTATCCGTTACCCGGTTGTAATATCCATCGATTGAAAAGGCAAATTCAGATAGAAAAGGGATTTCAGTTTCCAAATAAGTGAATCCAATATCATACTGGTTGGCATTTTCAGGATGAAGATTTGTGTTTCCCATATCCTGATAATACAGGTCGTTGAATGTTGGTAACCGATAGATGTTTTTATAAAACATTCTTATTCTTAGTTCTTTATCATCAAGTAGTTTGTATGATGCATTTACTGTAGGTGATAGTTTATCTCTATCGGGAGATGCAACTCCGGTACGCACCTTTTCGCGTGTGAGCGTGTAAAGTAAATTCGCACCTAAGGTTAGCCTTTCGGTAAAATATTTTGCAGCTAAGTTAGCCAATCCGGTATTTCTGGTAGGATAATTAAAGTCTTTAAAGTTGACATTAGAATTTATAGTTAAGTCGTTGTACCACCAGTCGGTTGAAGCTGATATAAATAAAGGTTCTAGCAATTTATACTGAAACGATGCCGATACATAATATTCTTTTTGCAAATAATGATCGCTCAGAACGCCATTGGTGCTGCTGTATTTTGAATCTATATCCGTAAAACGATTGTCGGAAAGATTGAACTTTGCAAAGTATTGATGTTGAAACTTGTCGGAAACCTTATTTAGGTAGTGTATTTGTGTGAAGAATGTTCGGTCTTTCAATCGTTGTTGCGAATCATTTGTATTATAGAACGTAACACTGCCTGGCAAACCACGTTCTGAACCAAAGAAGTTTGACTTTACAGCAATACTTTCCTTTTCTTTGATACGATACAAACTGTTTATTTCCGACCTGATGGATGTTATGTCGGTATTGGTACGCTTAAGTTCTGCCGAAAGATTATCGGTTGAAGGACCGTAGTATTGTAGGAATTGATATTTTCCATTCGCCATTTGGGCATCTGTGGATAAATTGAAAGCCCATTTCTTACCGAAATTCTTTGCAAGAAAAAGTGATGGGTTTATAAAACCAAATGAACCGGCTTTAAAAGATACTTTCCCCTCAAATGATTTGTTTATATTATAATCGAGCAATTTTGTTTTCAAACAAAGTACAGATCCTGACGAAAACATTCGAGCCGATTGGAATATATCATTGGGTTGCCCATTGGATAATGATACTTCGGCAATATTGTCGAGCGAAAAACGACCCAAATCGATTTGTCCTGATTGGATATCGCTCATCATTGCTCCATCGTAACTCACGCCGGTGTATTGAGCACCCATGCCGCGCAATGAAACAGTCTTTAGACCACCTATGCCGCCATAGTCTTTGATTATAACGCCAGAAAAATATTTGGCTACATCGGTTACGTTTACTGCATTTAAAGTGGCAATTTCTTTTTCTGAAAAGATTTGTACGGGCATGGCAGCACGAGCCACTTGAAGTCGCTGACCGTTCACGGTCAATGTCTTGAGTTTGCGGGAGTGTAGTGAGTCTGCTTGATATTCGTCAGCTATAGCCGTCGAACTACAAAATAAAACACAGAAGAACAGAAATGATCTAATGAATGTATGAAAATGAAAGCCTGAATTTTTAAACACAGTTGTAACTATTTGACGATGAATAAACCGCTCAAATAGCTCCCGAAAATGACCTGACAAAGGCAAAAAGGTACTGACTTTTGCTGATGTGTTCGTCGCTTTTTCCTCGAAAGCTTCTGAAATTAACTATGCTCGGCAGGTCTTCTGACTTACTCCCGTTTCTGAACGCCTTCCCGAAATCAGTTGACAGTTATCAGTTATCAGTTATCAGTTTTTTAGGACTGTTTACTGTTTACTGTTTGCTGTTTACTGAAAAAACCAGTGGCAAAAGTGTTGTTCAAAACGTTTAGTTAAGACAATAACGATAATGAGAATTCGTAATTATGAATTATGCATTATAAATTATGAATTAACTTTGGAGCTTACAGCAGCGGGACTGTACAGGAATTACACCTGTTTCCCTTTTAATCACTTTTCGCGGAACGGCGAAGTAGTGAACCAAAGCGATGCAAAAGTAATGCTTTTTTCTGAACTTGAAAATAGAGGCGGAGTGTTTTTTGAAAAATAATGTCGAATTGGAGACATAAATGTGGAATGTTTAGGACGTAAGTTGTTGATAATAATGATTGATTCGAATTGTTGTGTTTTTATGAAGTTTCGTTATCCTACATATAAAATGTGTGATATGATCAAATCATAAATAAAATGTGTAGGTTGACTTTGGTATCAACATTCAGCAGTTTTAAAACAATAAACCGTCGCTAGGGATTATTCCAGCGACGGCTTCGAGGTTTTTAAAATAGTGCTATTTCAAGTTTTTATATTCCATTTCCAAATCGTGAAGTATCCACATTTTCTACTTCTTTCTTTTTGTATCCGCTAAAGCTATATTTAAAGGTCAGGGAAATTAAGCGTGAATCGTAAAAAACCGACATGTTATTTCGCTGACTGTTTATGTTGATGTGTGTTTTAGGACTTTGGCTATTCAAAATGTCTTCGGCTTTCAGTGTTAGTCTGGCTTTATCGCTCGCAAATTTCCATATTAAAGCAGTGCTAAGGTTGGCAGTAGCATCAATATTATAAATTCCCTGAATGGCTGAGGTGTTGTAATTTCCACTAATAGTGCAAAGGAGGTCACGCTTTTTTGTCAGAAAGAAAGTATTATCAATATCTACTGAACCAAAGATTTTTTTTCTATTAAACTGAATATCGTAGAGTGTGCCCTTGTCATGAAAAAGGATTCCGGTACCAGTTAGCTTCGATTCCAATAGCTTACTTACATTAAATGGCACTGTGACAGATAATCCAGACATATTTCGGTAATCCATATTAATGTTGGTATAATTCATGCTTAATGAAGTTTTATTCTGATAAGGCATCTGCTGAATATTACCTTGTTCGTGATTGAAGAAAGCCGTTAATACATATTTCCTGAGAAAAATATAATTCAGATTAGTGGAGTAAGTACGCTCGGGTAATAAATTGGGGTTGCCTTGTGCATAACTGTACGCGTTTATGTAGTTATGACTGGGTGATGTTTGCCAATAAGAGGGGTACACTTTATCACTCGAGAACGACAACTGAAAAGCGTGATTCTCATGTGGATTATAGGATAAAGTCATACTGGGGAAAAGGTCTAACCTGCTCCATAAGGTTCTGTGCTGTTGCAATGAGTCCACCGTTGCTTTGTAATACTGGAGAGACAGCGATGCCTGTAAAGATAGTTTGTCGCTAAACTGCTTAGTAAAGCCCATAAATCCTCCTGCGTTTTGTTCTTTTTGCGTTTGGTCGAAGGTAGCCGTATTATCCGGCAGGTTGTTAATGTTGGTAAACGATTTGTTATCTGTTTTCGATACAGATCCGCTGATACCGTAATTAAGTTCCCAGTTGTGTGCCAAATGACTGGTCATGTTAGCATACACATTTCCTCTTTGCACATGTTGCGACGAGTTACTATTGATAGCTTCTTGTAGCTGTAGGGCAGACGAATTAAGAAATTCCTGATTGGTACGATCGTTATACAATACATAATCGCCTCCCAGGCTTAAACCTTTGGCTGTTACATAATCCAACCGGAAACTATGAAGTGAAGTAGGGCCGGTAACATGATTATTCGTAGCAACGATAGCACTATCTACGAAATTAGTGTTCGAGTATCTTTTAGAATTGACCTGATCGAAAGATCCCGTGTAGGTAAAGGTAAGGTGACTTTTGGCTTCAGTTTCGTATTCCAACACGCCCCGCACATTGTGTGTATTGCTAATGGTTTTACCTGTGTTTGCCTGATTCACTGTATAGGTTTGATTGTTGAACGTAGGAAAAGCCTGCATGTTCTCTTTTCTTCTAGCATTGTCATGCTCTAAGGAATACGAAAAATCGCTTGATAGTCGACCGGTGGTATAGCCGAGATTGACCCGTCCCGATGGCGAAAAATAATACGCCTGGCTTCCGGTAAGTGACACTTCGCCTTTCACTACGTCTTTTAGCGATTTGTCTTCATCCATTATAATGTTGATAGCAGCTCCGCGTACACCGTACTGAGGTGGAGTGCTGTACATAACTTCAACTTTCTTTACCTTGCTTGCAGATGTAGATTTAAGCATACTAACGACCTGATCGAGGGTCATGGAGCTTAGTCGGTTGTTGATAAGTATATTGGTCTTTGTGGTTCCGATAATGGAAACAAGGTCACCAGTCATAGAAATGCCCGGAAGCTCTTTAAGTACTTCAAATGCATTGTCAACCGGTTTGTATTTAATCAGATTAGGAATATTGTATTGTAACCGACCATCAACCACTTTTAGTATTGGCCGTTGGGCTTTTACAAAAACCTCAGGCAGTTTAAGCGTAGTAGAGTCGTTTAATTTAAACTTGCTTTTATCGACGGCAGCATTCTGCGCTGAGACAGAAAGCTGAAGCAGTAGGATCGGAATAATAGTCAGAAAAGATCGTTTATTCATACATCAATGTAATTTGGGTTTAAAATTGTGGTTAAAAATAGTATTGCTATGCTAGATCACTTTGATAAATTTATCTGATATTTTTATAGTGTATTGGTTGTATTGGCAGCAAAATGATGTGAATTGCAATAAAAAATAATGAGTTTGCTGTTTTTTTTGCAAAATTACGTATTGATTTTGACATTAACAAATAATTAGTTGTGTTTTTTTACTAAATCAGAATGCTCATACCTAACGGATAGGTCGCCGCAGTCTTCTGCATGTGTCCCGCATCGCACGGATAGGTCGCTGCAGCCTTCTGCATACCTTCCGCAGCACGCGGATGGGTTGCCGCAGTATTCTGCATGTGTTCCGCGTCTCACGGATAGGTCGCTGCAACCTTCTGCACATGTCCCGCGTCAAACGGATAGGTCACCGCGGCCTTCTGCATATGTTCCGCATGACACAGCTGGGTCACTGCAGGCCCTAGTACGTATTCCGCGGCACTCAGATGGGTCGCTGCAGTACCCAGCACATGTGCCGCATGTCCCAGATGGGTCGCCGCGGGACTCAGCAGGTGTCCCGCATGATACAGATGTGTCGCCGCAGTGCCCAGCATGTGTGCCGCGGCATTAAGCCAGGTCATTGCACCATATAGTATGCTATTAGAGGATTTTTTACTTATCTATGTATTGGTTCATTGGGTTGTACATTGTCATCAAAATTTCTATTATCTTTACAACATGAAAAATAATTCAACACAAATAGAGAATACGTTGCAAAGTATGGGGATTGAAACCCTCAATGCCATGCAACTGGCCACGCTTGATGCTAACGAGAAAGAAAAAGATATGATTCTTTTGTCGCCCACTGGTTCGGGTAAAACATTGGCTTATCTGTTGCCAGTATTTATGAGTATGAATCCCGAATGTGCAAAAGTACAGGCTTTGATTTTGGCTCCGTCACGTGAGTTGGCGCAACAAATAGAACAAGTTTGGCGCAGTATGAGTACCGGTTTTAAGGTAAATACTTGCTTTGGCGGTCGTCCCAGCAATGGTGAGAAGCGCGACCTGGCCGTTCCTCCTGCTGTACTTATTGGTACTCCCGGACGTTTGCAAGACCATGTGGAGCGTGGCAATTTTGATGTGACAGATATCAAAGTGTTGGTGCTCGACGAATTTGATAAATCGCTCGAAATGGGTTTTACGGAACAAATGGAAGCTATTATCAGTCGCATTCCTAACCTCAAAAAACGGATACTGACTTCGGCTACCGACGCTGTTTCGATTCCTGCTTTTACGGGTATTCAAAACCCAATCAAACTGGATTATTCCGAAAAAGATAATAAGCTAAAAGGACTTAAAACCTTCCAGGTAAAGGGGAAGAACAATGATAAGATGGACTTGGTTTATCAGTTGCTTTGCTATTTGGGCAATGACTCTACCTTGATTTTTTGCAATCAACGCGAAACGGTGGAGAAAGTAAGTGCTTATCTGGCCGAGCGACGAGTGGCGAATGAATTTTTTCACGGTAAACTGGAACAACCCGATCGTGAACGTGCTCTTTCGAAATTCAGAAACGGTAGCTGTACTGTTTTTATTTCTACCGATCTGGCTTCACGCGGACTGGATATTCCGGAAATAAAAAATATTATCCATTTTGATGCTCCTGTTCGGGTAGATGAATATGTGCATCGCAATGGTCGTACAGCTCGTATGGAAGCCGAAGGTTCTGCTTTTATGTTATTGACAGAGAAGGAAGAATTGCCGGAATTTATTACTCCACAGCCTGTTGTGTTGGCCTTGCCGGCACTGGCTTCTATGCCTCCGAAACCTGATTGGGCGACGCTTTATATCGGCAAAGGCAAAAAAGATAAGCTGAGTAAAATGGATATCGTGGGCTTTATGTTCAAAAAAGGACAGCTGGCCAAAGATGAACTGGGCATGGTGGAAGTTAAAGAATATTATTCGTTTGTGGCTATTAAAGTGTCGAAAGTAAATGAAGTACTTCGATTGGTGGCTAACGAAAAGATAAAAAACATGAAGGTGAGGATTGAATTGGCAGAGTAGTGAGCTGCAAGTTTATGTAATATAATTTGATAGCAGTTGAAACAGATAATATAATAACTAATAAATCAATATCATGAAAATTAAATTTATTGGAGCTGCCCGTGAAGTAACCGGCAGTAAGCACATTATTACGACCAACGAAGGAAAACGCATTCTGCTCGATTGCGGTATGTTTCAGGGTAAAGGGTTGCAAACAGACGGAATGAACCGTAACCTCGGTTTTGATCCTGCAACTATCGATTATCTTATTCTTTCTCATGCTCATATCGATCATTCAGGTTTGATTCCGTACTTATACAAAGGCGGTTTTCGTGGTTCTATTATCAGTACTAATGCTACCCGAGATCTGTGTGCTATCATGTTGGCCGATAGTGCTCACATTCAGGAAGTGGACGTGCAGCACTTCAACGAGCGACGTGTAAAGCAAGGTTTGCCAACCGTTGAACCATTGTATAGTCAGGTAGATGCTGAAGCCAGTATGAAACTGTTTATTTCGTTGGCTTTCGATCGGCGTTTTTATATCAACGAGCAGATAAATGTAAAATTTACGAATACCGGACACATGCTCGGGGGTGCTGTTGTCAATCTGGAGTTATTGGAAAATGGCAAGAAAGTGCACCTGGCCTATACAGGTGATATAGGTCGTCAACATAACCGTATTCTTCATCCACCTACTGCTTTCCCACAGTGCGATTACCTTATTACTGAATCTACCTACGGTAACCGTTTGCACCCGGCTGACAAAGAGATAGAGGATGATTTATTACAAATAGTGGTGGATACCTGTGTGAAAAATAAGGGTAAACTGATTATTCCATCATTTGCCATTGGACGTACACAAGAAATAGTGTACGTGCTTAATGACTTGTTCAATAAAGGGAAATTGCCCAAAATAGACGTATTTGTAGATAGTCCATTGTCTGTAAATGCCACTGATATTTTCAGAATGCACACTGATGGCATGAATGAAGAAGTAAAAGCATTACTAAAATACGATTCGGACCCTTTCGGGTTCAACTCTTTGCATTATATTAAAAAGTTAGAAGAATCAAAGGCATTGAACAGTTACGACAAACCCTGTATCATCATATCTTCTTCAGGAATGATGGAGGCCGGACGTATAAAACATCATGTGGCCAACAACATTTCGAACCGACACAATACCATTCTTATTGTAGGTTATTGTGCTCCGGCAACATTGGGAGCCCGCATACAGGAACCGGGACTGCGCGAAATCTCTATTTTTGGAACTATTCACCCTATAAATGCACGTATTGCTAAAATTGAAGCCTTCTCCGGTCATGGTGATTATCATGAAATGATGACTTTTTTGAGCTGTCAGGATAACAAACAGATTAAAAAGACTTTTTTGGTACATGGCGAATACGAAACTCAACTTTTCTATAAAAATGAACTGGAAAAAGCTGGATTCAGCAATATAGAAATTCCGGCATCAGGCGACGAGTTTGATTTGCATGAATAAGATGAATATAACAGAAGAGACGCAAAGTGTATCAATACTTGCGTCTCTTTTTTATTTATAGAAATTTTGTGCAATAATTCCTATTTGAACTAATCGGTAACTGCAGTTACCTTATATCCCTTTTTCTGAAGTAATTTCACTAACCCGTTTTGCCCACCTAAATGCAATGCGCCAACAGCTACAAAACATGAAGACTCCTGAAATAGGGGAGGTAGCTTTGTAAGCCAGTCGGTATTTCTATTGTCCACCAGTTTGGCATATTCCTCAAGCGTCATATCTGACTTTTTGTTTTTCCCTTTCGACAACTGCACTAATTCATCAATTTTGCCGGCTTTGTACAATTTATTCATGTGTACCAATTCAACCAATGCACTATCTTTTTGTTTCATAGTTTCCACCAGCACCTCTGCTTGCCGTTGTAAGCTTGCATTGCCAAATAATATGCTTATCTGTTCTTCAACCGTTTCAAGGCCTATTACTTTCTTATCTTGCTCGGCAGCCACCAACTGAAAATAAGAGTCGGTTTGTACATCTTCTGTAAATCCGGTAAGTTTCTTGTATATCTCCATTTCGTACAAGGTATTTATTAGCGTAGGATTCATCATACTAAATTCCTTCAATCCGATTTTTAAGGTTGATTTCAATTCTTTGTCTACCAGTTCATATTCTTTTTCGGATAACAAATCCCGCATTTTGATATGTTTTGGCATTATGGCTGCTTGCTGTATTTTAGCAGTTGCATCCACATTGCTGGTGAGCATTTCCCCAATTACTACATTCGAAGCATTAAATGCTTTGTATAATCCGGGTACGCTGTCCAGAAACTGAATTGGGATTAAATGATGGGTGCCAAACAAATAGGAGGGGTGCTTAAGTCCGTTTCCGCTTACTTTCCACAAGAGCTGTGCTTGAGTAGCCGAAAAGCTTAATAACAGGCAAACGAAAAGGATATTCTTTTTCATGCGTTCAGTTTTATTTTTTTTCTCTGCAAAGATAGCTAAAATCATTCCTTTCAGATAAATCAAGGCTTTGTTTAAAGTACATTTTATGAATTTCAAAGCTAAATTAATCAAATATATAGAAATTAATCCCTGAAAATGTATTACTGTTAATGCTATAATTATTACCTTTGCATAGGTTTTATCTATAAATAATTGCCATGACATTACAACAACTTGAATATGTATTAGCTTTGGAAAAAACACGTCATTTTGTTCGTGCTGCCGAATTATGCAACGTAACGCAACCGACTCTCAGTGCCATGATTCAAAAACTGGAAGATGAGCTAGATTGTAAAATATTTGACCGTTCACGTCAACCTATAGAACCAACAGAGATTGGTGATAAAATCATCCGCCAGGCACAAGTTATTATTTATCAGTCCAATCAGTTGAAAGAAAGTGTTCAGAATGAAAAGGATACACTTTCAGGTACACTGAACCTCGCCATTATCCCAACCATTGCGCCTTATTTGTTGCCACAGTTTATTGCTGCATTCAAGAAAGCATATCCTCAAATTTCGTTGAAAGTGACCGAAATGCACACTAGTACTATTGTAGAAAAACTGCGTATTGCAGAAATTGACATGGCCATTCTTTCTACGCCACTCGACGATCCAAAAATACTGGAAGTACCGCTTTATTACGAAAAGTTTGCAGCCTATATTTCGCCCACTGAACCTATTTATGAACGAACTGAACTTTCGGCAAACGACATGCCTTTGGATAAACTTTGGGTATTGGAGGAGGGTCACTGTCTGCGCAATCAGGTGTTTAATTTTTGCAACGAAAAGCCGGAACATAATCATACGTATGAAGCCGGAAGTATCGATACCTTAGTGAAGATTGTTGATGTGAATGGTGGTTACACGGTTATTCCCGAACTTCACATCGAATTGCTTTCCGATAATCAAAAAAAGAATCTTCGAGAAATAGTGAAGCCGGAAGCAACCCGTGAAATATCTGTTATCATTCGTCACGATTTTGTGCGCGAAGGAATGCTGAATGCCGTGGCTGAGTGTGTGAAGCAAATCATACCCACACATATGCTCGATGCCCGCTTAAAGAAGTTTGCTATACGACTGTAGACTAACTTAACCCATATAAAAAAAAGGAAAGCAAACGCTTTCCTTTTTTTATGTCAATTCGTTTATAATTAATTCGTTTGAATCTAATTAACAAAAATATACTTCTAACCAGTTTCTATTTTTTAATCACCTCTACAATTGGAGTTCCAATACATCCACTTGGCATTTGAATATGCAAGAGAGCAGCCAGAGTGGCTGAAATATCAGTCATTGCAGTTGTTCGGTTGGTTGCTCCATGATCTATATTCCAACCCATAAAAATAAGTGGAATATGCGCGTCGTATGGATTCCAAACGCTGTGTGTGCAACCTTTGTTGCAATAGTGAGGCAACCAACCGGGCAATGTCGCGAACACTACATTGCCGCTTCGTTGGTGGTTGTATCCGTTTATCATCATTTCTTTTAATGGTGATGGAATAGATGCTTCCACAATTTTGTCCTGATCTACTGCATATTGAATTCCTTTTGATGCTTTTAAATAATCGATAGTAGATTCTTTAATTTTTCCAAAGTCTAAGTTCAAGCTATCAATTTTAGGTCGGTTGAAAAATACCTGAAAATTTTCAATTTCATATACCAACTTGCTGTAAACAAATTGTTTCGTGAGTTTTTTGTCCAGATTTGCAAACAAGTCAGCATCGAGCAATCCTGTAGGCATTTTATTCGTTTGCATAAACCCTTCGGAATGGGCAGCTCCATGATCGGCGGTGAGAAAAACCAGGTAATTACCTTTGCCTAATTTTTGGTCGAGGTAAGAAAAGAAATTAGACAAATCTTTATCCAGTCGTAGATACACATCTTCCACCTCAATAGCATTTGGACCAACTAAATGGCCCGAATAATCAGTGGAAGCACAGTTGATGGTTAGAAAATCACAGCTTTTTTCCTGTCCCAATTTATATCCATCTACTGCAGCCTGAGCAAACTGAAGTGTAAGCGTATTTCCGAAAGGCATTTGGCGTAATGAACCATGATCCAACGCGTATGCTTTTTTTGTATCGTAAGGAAAAACTGGTTGTGCTGCACCTTTCAGTGTGCCTTCCCAACTCACATTATCCGCCGTACTTTCTGTATACTGTTCGATAGGCAATAACGTATTCCAACCATTATCAATCAGTTTTTCGATAGGTTTTGCATCGTTGAAATCGTTCACCCATTGCGGTAAAAGCGACATGTAATACGAGCTGGTGATAAATTTTCCCGAAGCATCATCTATCCAAAATGCAGCGGTTGGATTATGTCCTGCCGGCAGAATGGATGCCCTGTCTTTCAGCGAAACACCCACTACTTTCGATTGAAAATTTGTAGCTAATCGAAGTTCATCGGTAATGGTTGTTGCCAATAGCTTGCGTGGCGACATTTTACCTGCATCGCCTTTTGCACCGATGGTTGCTACAGTGGAGTCATCTGTACAGTAAATGGATTTTCCGGTTTTATCTATCCAGTTGTTTCCGGCTATACCATGAAGTGAAGGAACCGATCCCGTGAAGATTGACGTGTGACCAATAGCAGTTACAGTTGGAATATAATTAATCATGGTGTTCTCGCACGAAAAACCTTCTTTGAGCAATCGTTTAAAACCTCCGTTTTCATATTTATTGTAATAGCGATACAGGTAATCCCAACGCATTTGGTCAACAACAATACCTACCACGAGTTTTGGTCGTTCCAGTTGTGTATTTGTAACGGTTTTTTTTTGAGCAAATAATTGGGTAGAGACAATGAGACAGAGCAAAGTTATTCGAAAGTAGTTTTTAGTTTGTATCATATATAGATATTTAATGTGCAATAAAATTGATGCTAGTTATAAAAATAACGAACTGCAAAGTAAACAAGAAATGTCGAATGAAAGTTAGGTGTTTTGAAAATGTAATCAATTTTTAAAACGTTGAATTAAATTGTAGGATTTGATGATACCTAATTCTCCGGCTTTACTTAAATCGGATAACCCTTTATTATCTTCGCCGATAAATAGATAGATGAGACCACGGTTGAAGTAAGCCTCTGCAAACTCTTTGTCAACTTCTATAGACTTAGTATATAGTGTAATGGCAGTTTTAAAATCTTTATTAGCACTTAAAATATTGGCTTTGTTGAAGTAGGTAAACGAAAAATCTGGAGTCAATTCAGCAACTTTATCCAAATCTTGCATAATCATTGTCAAATCAATTTTGTAATTACTGTTTTCGATTACTGGTTGATTGTTTTTGAATAATCCCGGCTCCTCATCAATTACCTTTTTATGTTCATTCTTTTTAGCATCCAACAATCTGTATCGAACATTAGCACGTGTAAAATAGGCAATTGTAAAATCCGGACGAAGCTCAATAGCTTTGTCCAAATCATCAATGGCACCAATGTAATCCTGCACAGATGCAAACTGCAAAGCTCTGGCGTAATAGACGTCGGCACTAGGTTTTATTTTCGAGATGGAATCGGTTGTCTTTTTTATTGCATCGAAATATGCTCCAAGCAATTCGGAAGTGAGTGGTATTTCCCTGTTCGAAATCCTTAGCGACGATGGGAAATTTTCTTTATTATACTTCTCAATCAAAGGATGGAAAAGATTTGTCCTACGGATTTTATCAATAAGTGTGATGTGACTAATCACAAAGTTACCTTCTGTGGTTACATCGGCATATTTGTTTTGAATATTTCCCCAGAGCGCGTTTCCATATTGCGACTTAGGTTCATTATCAGTTGTGCTTTGGGCTTTGTTCTGATTGAATAAGTTTCGTTTGTTTCCTCCTGAACCTACATTTTGTTTCTCGGTAGCTATTTTATTTTCTGCTAGAAGTATTTCTTTCACTTTTCGTTTATAATAATCTTTGTTGGCTTCAATACTCTGAGCCATTTGTCTGTACTTGAACGCATTTTTGGCATTTCCGAGTTTGTCCTCACATTCAGCTAACCCTTGATATGCAGGAATGTAAAAAGAGTATTTACTGATAATGATTTTATAATCGGCAATGGCATTTTTATATTTTCCTGTAGTATATTCCAGAATCGCCTTTTTTAATCTTGCCTCGGTATTGGCAGAATCCATATCGAGCACCTTTGTGAAATCGGCTAATGCATTATTGCTATCTCCCAGAAATCCACGTAAAAAGCCTCTGTTGTAGTATCCCAGACTTTCGGTACTATCAAGCTTAATGGCATGATCATAGTCACTCAGTGCCTGTTTATAATTTTTCTTGTCGTTGTTAAGTATTCCTCTGTTAATATAATCACCGGCAAAAGTGGAATTATGTTTTATTGCTTCATTATAATCCTTGAGAGCCCCATCTTTGTCCTTTTTTTGCATTTTAAGTAAGGCACGGGCACTCCAACCCAAACTGCTCTTTTTGTCAGCATCAATAAACTTATCAAAAGCTTTTTCAGCTTCAACCGTATCTTTTAATTCTAAGTAGTATCTCCCTTTTTCATACAACAAACCGTACGACTTAGGGTTAACACGTAAGAGTTGGTTTACATCATTTAACGCGGCAGTATAATTTCCGTCTCTTTCGTAGGCTTCCGCTCTTCCTTTTATGAAAGTAGTATCGGTAGGACTGAACTCTAATGCTTTTGTAAAATCAGCAGCTGCTTCTTTGTGAAACTTTAATTGATTTCTCAAAAAACCACGAATGTAATATGCTCTGGGAACAAAGGGATTGCGGTTTATTGCTTCAGTGCAATCTTGTTCGGCACCTTCAAAATCGCCAAGAAAATACTTCGCATGTGCACGCAGAAGGTAGGGCTCAGCTAAGTATGGCTTTATGGCAATAACCTGATTGAAATACTGTATTGAGATGACATAATCGCTGAAATACATGGCATTTTGCCCCATATCCATAATGCGGTCGGTGTTCCATTGAGCCATGGCTGTAAGCTGGCTCAACAGATAAAAGGCTATGAGATAAAATCTTTTCAAGTGCTTAAAATTTTGATAGAATTTAAAATGACACAACAAAGATAGTTAACTTTTGAATACTCAATATTCTATTTAATTATATTTACAGCCTTTATAGGTTTTTTGTTTATATAGAAATATATTGAGGTCAAAATTATTATTCTTCAACAACTACATCACAACCTTCGTTGGCATTAAATGAACTTGGAACGTCGAATTGTTCGGAGGATGAATATCCTAAATCCGGATCGGCAAGTACTTTTTTCATGTACAATGCCCAAATGGGTAGAGCCATGCTGGCACCTTGTCCCTCACCTATATTGTCGAAGTGAATAGAGCGATCTTCACCACCTACCCATACACCTGAAACAAGCGAAGGTGTGTAACCCATAAACCAACCATCGGAGTTATTTTGGGTTGTACCCGTCTTACCGCCCATTGGCATAGTTAAACCAAATCTGTTACGAATTCTACTTCCGGTTCCTCCATCTACAACAGCACGCATCATATAAATCATTTTATAGGCCGTGAGTTCGCTGAAAATTTCATGCATCTGAGGAGCGAATGTACCAATCACATTTCCGTTTGCATCTTCAATACGGGTAACATATACCGGTTCTACACGAATACCTTTATTGGCAAAGGCAGTGTATGCATCCACCATTTCGGCCACAGATATTTCGCAAGGTCCTAAACACAATGAAACTACATTTGGCAAATATCCTTTAATACCGAATGAACGCATCAGTTTTATCAAAGCGTCGGGTGTAAATAAGCTCATCAAGTATCCAGAGATCCAGTTGTCGGAATTAGCCAAGCCCCAACGTAGTGGCACAATATCTCCAATGTTTTTTCCTTTGGTAGTAGTTTTTGGCGACCACATTCTTCCGTTGCCATCAGGCAAGGAGATTGGTTGCCAAGCAGTTTTATCGCAAGGCCACATTCCTTCTTCCATTGCCAGGGTGTACAAGTAGGGTTTTACAGTAGAACCTACCTGACGTTTGCCCACATTGACCATGTCATATTGAAATTGGCTAAAATCCGGTCCACCAACATACGCTTTTACATTTCCGTTGTGAGGATCCATCGACATAAATCCACAGCGGAGGAAGTGTTTATGGTAGCGAATAGAGTCCATGGGTGTCATTAACGTATCAATGTCACCATTATACGAGAAAACCTGCATTTCAATTTTTGTTTTGAATGCTCTATGAATTTCAGAATCACTTTCGCCTGCAGCCTTCATTCTCAGGTAACGATCGGATTGTTTCATAGCAGTTCTCATACTACTTTCTATTTGATCCGGAGTCATTTTTCGTGAAAATGGAGCATAACTGCGATTTTTCTTTTCCTTGAAGAATGTTTTTTGTAATGACTGAATATGTTCACTCACAGCGGCTTCAGCATACGTTTGCATTCTCGAGTCGATGGTAGTGTAAATTTTAAGACCATCGCTGTAAATATTATAGGGCGAACCATCTGCTTTTTTGTTTTTGTTACAAAATCCATAAAGTGGATTGTTATCCCATGACCAACGGTCTTCATCAAATTTTTCTTGTTGCCAACTGGCATAATCACTTCTGCTTGGTTCTTTAGCTGTGAGCAATATTCGAAGATATTCTCTGAAATAGGCAGCCAAACCTAGTTTATGATCTACTTTGTTGTACTTAAGAGTTAAAGGGAGTGCTTTTAGCGAGTCATATTGTTGCTCGGTCATGAAATCAGCCTTTCGCATCTGATTCATAACCACATTTCTACGATCGCGTGTGCGTTCATTGAATCTTACCGGATTAAAGTAAGATGGATTTTTACACATTCCAATCAATGTAGCAGCTTCTTCAATTTTTAATTTAGCAGGAGTAGTGCTGAAATAGATATATGCTGCCGATTTAATCCCAACAGCATTATTCAGAAAACCAAACTGATTGAGGTACATGGTAAGAATTTCCTCTTTAGTATATAGTTTTTCAAGTTTTACCGAAATAACCCACTCAATAGGCTTCTGCAATGCACGTTCGATAAAATTTTCAGCTTGTGGTGAATAGAGTTGTTTCGCTAATTGTTGCGTAATAGTACTACCTCCGCCCGAACTTTTCATTTGAAAAATTCCCCGTTTAATAGCAGATCTTGCTAAAGCCCAACCATCAATACCCGAGTGGTCATAAAATCGTACATCTTCAGTGGCCACAAGTGCATTTACAACGTTTTCGGAAATTTCGTTGTATTGAACACCTACACGGTTCTCTTTTCGAAAGTAGCTTCCAATTAATTGTAAGTCAGATGAGTATATTTCTGTTGCATACTTGCTTTTTGGGTTTTGTAACTCATCGATTGGAGGTAAATAGCCAATCCAACCTATATTTATAAAAACGAATATTAAAACGACACAAAGAATTCCGAATGCAAATAATTGCCAAAATATGCGTAAAAATTTAGAGCGAATGCTTCTTTTTTCAGTTGTTTTTTCCATAATTTGAGTTACGTAATAAAGACCACAAAAGTACTACTTTTTTTGATAACTATACTCTCATTAATTCCATAATAATAAGGTTCGAAATCTGTACTCCTTGCGAGCTTAAACACAGTTTATCATTTGAATAATCTACTTTCTTTGTTTTTATGAATTTTTGTGCATTTTGCAGGCAATATTCCTTAAAATCAGTACCGAATTCTTTTTCAAGCAATGTTACATCTATACCATCGGATGTACGTAACGAAACCATTACAAAATCATTGTATCTATCGTTGATACTTAAGATCTCACTTTCAAAAAATAGTTCGTTTTCAGCTATTGCTTTTATATAAGTTGTGATGGACGATACATTCCATTGGCGTGAAGTCAGATTGTAAGAGTGAGCTGAAGGGCCAATGCCGATATACGGTTGCTGCTTCCAGTAGGAGGTGTTGTGTTGTGACCGATGGTTTGGAAGTGCGAAATTTGAAATTTCGTAAGCCTCAAAACCGTTTTGTTTTACTTTTTCGATTAAAAGTAAATACATTTCATTCATAATATCATCTTCAACCGTTTTTACAAGTCCTTTTTCACGCTGTTTCCACAAAGCAGTTCCTTCTTCGTAGGTTAGCCCATAAGCCGAGATATGTTGAACATTTAAAGTAAAGGCTGTGTCAATCTGTTTTTCCCATGCTGCTAGCGTTTGATTCGGCAAGCCATAGATCAAATCAATACTAATGTTATTGAATCCTGCATTTTGAGCATTTTTTACGGCATCGATAGCTTCTTTGCCCGAATGCCTACGATTAATCCGTTTCAAATCGGTATCATCAAACGATTGAATACCGATGCTCATTCGATTGAACGGAAGTGGGCGTATGGATGCAAGAAAATCCGTTGTCAGATCATCCGGATTGGCTTCGAATGTGATTTCAGCAGCATCGGCCACGTTGTACAACTTGTAAATTGCATCAAAAATCAGTTCGAATTGATTTTTATTCAAAATACTTGGCGTTCCACCACCGAAATAAATGGTATGAATTGTCTCGTTTTGCAGATAATCTTTACGAATTTGCAGTTCTTTAACGATAGATTCAATCAAATTTGGAATTAATTGGGGTGCAACTTCTGTGTAAAAGTCGCAATATGTACATCTTTTCTTGCAAAAAGGAATATGAATATAAATGCCTGCCATTTTTAAGTTTTTAAGTTTCAGATGTTTGTCTAATAGGTCAAAAAAAAGTGCTTATTTTTTCTACAAATTTACTACAAATAGTTTGTATAATCGGAAAAAGCGCGTATCTTTGCACTCGCAATTGAGAAACAACAACACATTTAAAGTTGACCAATTGGAATGACAATTTCGGGGTGTAGCGCAGTCCGGTTAGCGCACCTGCTTTGGGAGCAGGGGGTCGTGGGTTCGAATCCCGCTACCCCGACAGAAAAAGGATTTACCGTTTATTCGGTAGATCCTTTTTTCTTTTTTTACGAAAAAAAAACATTCATATAAATAGAGTGTTCAAAAATTAATCTATCTTTGAACAATAAATGAGGTTAGATCAGAAACAAACTAAAAAATATACATTATGAAAGCTCAAGAAGACGATTTGTTAGAATATGACGAAGATGATGCAGTTGCGTTCATTCTCGATTTCATTCCTGCTGAGGCAAAAGAAAGAATCTCTGATGATAAGATTGAATATGTACTCGACGTGGTTTATGAGTATTATGATGAAAAAGGTTTGATTGATGAAGATTCGACCGAAGAGGCTAGTATCGACGAAGAAGATATGTTTAAATACATTCTGAAATGTTCGAAAAAGGACAAGATGGATATACAGGAAGAAGATGTTCAACTTATCTTAGATGGTGAGTTCGAATATGGAAAATCGTTGGGAATTTATCGCGACGAAGAGGAAGAATAGCACTCCTCCTTCTTGCATTTTACACCCTTAAATAAATTAAATAAAAAACACCAAGCTTGTACATTATGGCGTGGTGTTTTTTATTTGCAATATAATAACATGAATAATCTATGTTATTGCATATTAGATATATATGACTACAGCTATTGTTATTCTTAATTGGAATGGAGAAAAATATCTTCAGCAATTTCTTCCAATTCTGACTAAGTATACCCCTGATACAGATGTTGAAATAATTGTTGCAGACAATGCATCAACCGATTCGTCGTTGCAGGTGATGAAGAAATGTTTTCCGGCCATACGAACCATTGTGTTGGATCAAAATTATGGTTTTGCGGGAGGTTATAACAAAGCTTTGGAGCAGATTGAAGCAGATTATTATGTTCTGTTGAATTCTGATGTTGAGGTAACTGACAATTGGCTGTCGCCGATGCTGAATTTTATGAACGAAAATGAAAATGTTGCTGCATGTCAACCGAAAATTCGTTCGTACTACAATAGAACTTCTTTTGAGCATGCGGGGGCAAGTGGTGGTTTTATCGATCAATATGGATTTCCGTTTTGCAGAGGAAGAGTATTCGGAGTTGTGGAGGAAGATAAAGGCCAATATGACGATAACATCGATGTTTTTTGGGCGACAGGTGCATGTTTGGTCGTGAGGTCGAAGGTGTTTTGGAAAGTGGGAGGTTTTGATAGTGAATTTTTTGCTCACATGGAAGAAATAGACTTATGCTGGCGAATGAAAAGCAGGGGTTATAGAGTTATGTGCGTACCCGGAAGTGTTGTTTATCACATTGGAGGGGGTACTTTACATGTTGATAGTCCGCACAAAATTTATCTCAACTTTAGAAATAATTTATTGCTATTGTATAAAAATTTGCCAAATGATTTGCTGAAAAGGATAATGCTTTGGCGTTTGTTTTTTGATTATTCTGCTGCTCTTCAATTTATTGTAACAGGTAAATTTCAAAATGCGAAAAGCGTATTTCGGGCGAGGAGTGATTATAAGAAAATGCTCCCGGATTTCCTTGAAAAACGGAATGATAATATCCTTTATTCTACTAACCTCAATATTGCTGAAATTTACCTTGATAGTATTGTTTTAAAATACTTTCTTCAGAATAAAAAAACGTATAGCTCTTTGATAAATAAATGATTATTGAAGTTGAAAATAAAAAAATGCGAATCAGCAATGATTCGCATTTTTTTTATTTTAAGAGTGTTTGTGATTATCCACAACGTGAATAGCCACAGTTTTTACAAGATAAACAACCTTCTTGGTACACCAGTGTTTTTTGTCCGCATTCAGGACATGGCTTTTCGTTAATTTGAGTTCCATCAGGGATGTATTTCTTCAATGCGCGTTCAACTCCTACTTTCCATGTATTGATGGATTCGTTGTCGAGTTGAAGTCCCGAAACTAATTTAATTACCTGATCAATTGGCATTCCGTAACGCAATACCCCTGAAATCAATTTAGCATAGTTCCAGAATTCTTTATCGAATTTATGTGAAAGTCCTTCTACAGTAGTTTTGTAGCCTCGTTTATTTGCAAATTGGAAGTCATAACGCTTATTTCCGTTTTCATCGGACGTTTTAATGATTTTTCCTTCGGTAACTGTTTTTGGAAGTAGAATGCCTTCTTCATCATCGGCCAATCCGGTGAAGATTTCGTAAGGGCGACCGTTTGATAATCCTACAAATGCAATCCACTTATCTTTAGCATTTTGGAACCGAACTACATCACATTCAAGTTCTTTTGGACGCGTAAGGTAATTTTCTTCGTAGCAGAAGCAATTCTCTTTTTTCTTTTCCTCTTTTTCTTCTTTTTTCTCCTCGACGGCAATCAGTACGCCGGCGCGAGATCCATCACGATATACAGTTACCCCTTTACAACCACAACGCCATGCTTCTTCATATAATTTACCTACAAGTTCTTCAGTGGCATCGCTAGGTAGATTAATGGTTACGCTAATGGAGTGATCCACCCATTTCTGAATGCGTCCCTGCATTTGTACTTTTTTCAACCAGTCTACATCGTTCGCAGTTGCTTTGTAATAAGGCGATTTCGCAACCATCTCATCAACTTCTTCCTTCGAATATTTTACATCGATAGGGTAGCCGTTGGCTGTCATCCATGTTTCGAATTTGTGGTGGAAAACAATGTACTCTTCCCATGAGTCGCCATTTTCATCTACGAAATCCACGCGAACGTTCTTGTCGTTGGGGTTAACCTTACGTCTTCGCGTATAAACCGGCATAAATACTGGTTCAACTCCCGAAGTTGTCTGGGTCATGATGCTTGTGGTTCCTGTAGGAGCGATGGTTAAACAGGCAATGTTTCTACGACCAAATTTAACCATGTCATTGTACAGTTTAGGATCTGCTTCGCGTAAACGTTGGATGTATGGATTGTTTTCTTCACGTTTTGCATCGTATACATTGAAAGGTCCACGTTCTTTGGCCATAGTTACTGATGAACGGTAAGCAGCTAAGGCAACAGCTTTGTGTACTTTCTCTGAAAAGTCGGTAGCTTCATCGGTACCGTAGCGGAATCCCATGCCGGCTAACATGTCGCCTTCGGCTGTAGTACCAACGCCTGTACGACGTCCTTGTGAAGTTTTGACCTTGATTTTCTCCCAAAGTTGGAATTCGGTTCTTTTGATTACGTCATCTTCCGGGTCAGTTTGGATTTTTTCAATAATCTTCTCGATTTTTTCCATTTCCAGGTCGATGATATCGTCCATGATGCGTTGAGCCAGACCAACATGTTTTTCGAACAATTCGAAATCGAAGCTTGCTTCCGGTGTAAATGGATTGTTGATATATGAGTAAAGATTGATGGCCAATAAACGGCAGCTATCGTAAGGACAAAGTGGAATTTCACCGCAAGGGTTTGTTGAAACGGTTTTATATCCTAAGTCAGCGTAGCAATCGGGAACTGACTCACGAATGATGGTATCCCAGAAAAGAATGCCCGGCTCGGCCGATTTCCAAGCGTTGTGTACAATTTTTTTCCAAATAGAATTGGCGTCAACTTGCTTTGTGTACCAAGGTTCATTAGAGTTGATTGGGTATTGTTGTGTAAATGGTTCGTTGTTGATGGCTGCATTCATAAAGTCATCGTGTAGTTTAACCGAAACATTTGCGCCTGTTACTTTTCCCGATTCCATTTTAGCATCAATAAATGATTCGGAATCAGGGTGTTTTATAGATACGCTTAGCATTAATGCGCCACGGCGACCATCTTGGGCTACTTCGCGCGTAGAGTTTGAATAACGTTCCATAAACGGAACAATACCGGTAGATGTCAATGCCGAATTTTTTACCGGCGATCCTTTGGGGCGAATATGAGACAAATCATGTCCAACACCACCACGACGTTTCATGAGTTGTACTTGTTCTTCGTCAATTTTGATGATGGCGCCGTATGAATCAGAATCGGAATCGAATCCAATAACGAAGCAATTTGAAAGAGATGCCACTTGAAAGCTGTTGCCAATTCCGGTCATCGGACTTCCTTGTGGTACGATGTATTTAAATCCTTTAAATAGATCAAATAGTTCGTCCTCGCTTAGAGGATTTGGATATTTCTTTTCAATTCGGGCAATTTCACTCGCCAAACGGCGATGCATATCGTCGGGAGTTAGTTCATACGTGTTGCCGTACGAGTCTTTTAATGCGTATTTGGTTGCCCAAACTTTGGTGGCTAAATCGTCGCCTTTGAAATACTCCAATGAAGCTTCTTTTATTTCTTCCGGAGTGTAGGTTTTAGTTTCTTTTTCAAATAAATCCATAATAAGATTAAAATAAGTAAATTAAGTTCATAAGTGTTTCTCAAATATTAGACTACAATGTTAGGTATTTATTATTTAATTACCAATTATATTTTATAGTTTTTGATAATAAAAATATAAAGTTTTCCAAAATTATTTGTAAATGTCTATAAATTAGATATATGATTATTCCATTTTTGGAAAAAGTTTTCCAAAATGAATTTTATAATTTAGAAAGTGTTGATGTTAATGGGAAATTGTTTGGTGCTTTGTAAGAGAGCTAGTGCGTGAATATAAAGAACAAAATGAAAGCAGTTATTGCGATATTTCTCCATTTTCGACCTTGAAAATGGTTGCATTCTGTCCTAATTGTTCAAGAATTAAATCTAAATGCTCACGGTTGGTGTCGGTAATAAAAATTTGTCCGAAAGTTTCGCCTGAAACTAATTCTACAATTTGTTTCACACGGTTCGAATCCAGTTTATCAAAAATGTCATCGAGCAAAAGTAATGGAGAGATTTCGTGTGTCCGTTGTAGAAAATTGAATTGAGCCAATTTTAGCGAAATAAGATAGGTTTTGTTTTGACCTTGCGAGCCGACACGTTTTATTGGATAACCGCCGAGGAGCATTTCCAGCTCATCTTTATGAATGCCCTGGGTGGTGTAACCGAGCATTTTATCGCGGTCGCGAGTGGTAAGCATTCTGTCTTTAATATTATGCTCATCATGTTGAGAGTGGTAGCTAAGACTTATTTGCTCATTTCCACTGGATATGTTTGCATAAAAATTTTGGAAGATTGGAATAAATTCGTCAATGAATAGCTTGCGTTGTTCATATATATAATTGCCATGCGAAGCCATTTGCTCTTCCCAAATATCAAATAATGAGTCGTCAACAGGAGTTTCAAGTTTTAATAATGCATTTCGTTGTTTCAATGCATTATTATATTGTAATAGCTGATTGAGGTAGCTTTTATTGTATTGAGAAATAACACCATCGATGAATTTTCTGCGCTCTTCGCTTCCTTCCGAAATAAGTACCGAGTCATCGGGCGAAACAAGAACCAGCGGCAGCAGGCCAATATGATCAGATAAGCGATCATATTCTTTTTTATTCCGCTTGAATTGCTTTTTTTGTCTGTGTTTCATTCCGCAATAGATTTCTTCCAGCGAATCGCCGACTTCATACTTGCCCTGAATTAAAAAGAATTCGGAATGATGAAGTATGTTCTGCGAATCGATAGAGTTAGAATGACTCTTGCAAAATGAGAGGTAATAGATGGCATCCAAAATATTTGTCTTCCCCATACCATTATTCCCAATAAAGCAATTGATTTTTGGCGAAAAAACCAAATTTGCTTCACGAATATTTTTGTAATTAAGTATGGATAGGGAATTTAGGTGCATGAAATCGAAGTTTTTGTTCTATTGCAAATGTACGGATAAGCCGTGAATAATTGACAATGAAAATTGTAAAATAATTATTTCATTGATGTTTAAGTGTTTGTGTTGAACTTTGGATAAGATAATTTGAACCCAAATTTTTGAAATGTGTAAATATATTTATTTTATATCCCTTTGAGTTAAACAAAATGTTGAAGGATAAAATAATGCGATTTATGCTATGAAATCCTTTTTCTTAATTGTAACTTTGTAGCTATTCAATTGGTAAAAACCACATTTTGTATGTAGAGTGTTTTTTAGAATTTGACAAGTTGGTTATTCTGAATGATAAGTATTTTCTGTTGAACTTCACTTTGGTGCTTAAAACTGGGATATCTGCGATTCAGAAACGCTATAACTGCCTTATTTGTATTTTTGTATGATTTATCATTTCTTTAAGTGTTTATGAACAAGTGTTTTGCTGGTCTCGTGTTACTGATGTTTTGTGTGTTGTATTCTTGTAATTCGCCGAAAAAAGATACTAGGGTTGTTCCAAGCGAGGCAAAACAGAATGTGATTGTAGACTGTGATTATACTTTTGAAGAAGCATTAGCGGGTACAAAGGCACCCAAATCGATACAAAAAGAGTTGAAGTTAATTGATGTTGAGTATTATTCCACCGACGGTAAAATTCACGCGGGTCAGGTGCTGACGAATAAAAAGATTGCGAAGGATGTGAAAAGGATGTTTCGTTTCATGTTTAAAGCCCATTTCCCGATTGCAAAGGTAATTCCGGCGGTGAAGTACCACTGGAACGATGATTTGTCGATGCAGGACAATAATACCTACAGTTTTTGCTATAGGGATGCCAGTTATTCAAAGCATGCTTTGGGAATGGCTATTGATATAAATCCTTTTTTTAATCCGGTACGTTGGAAAACAGGTTACGAGAATCGAAAAAACAAACCCGTCGGAGCAAAATATAATACGTCTGTAAATGGTACATTTTACGCTTTACATCCTGTAGTAGTGGAGTTTAGAAGACGTGGATTTCGTTGGGGTCATACCTTTACACGTAACTTTGATGATCATCATTTTGAAAAATGATAATTATATTGAAAAATTAGGATTAAATCTTTCATATTGATATATTTTTTTGTAAATTTGCGACAATTCCCCGAAATTGAACTTATCTAACTTACAATTTATATTTAATACTAAAATTATGGCAAAACTAACCAGAGAGGATGCTCTTCTCTATCACTCACAAGGAAAGCCTGGAAAAATCGAGGTTATCCCAACCAAACCCTACAGTTCGCAACGCGATTTATCTTTGGCTTATTCTCCTGGTGTTGCAGAGCCGTGTTTAGAAATTGAAAAAGATCCGAATACTGCCTATGAGTATACCGCAAAAGGTAATTTGGTAGCAGTAATCTCAAATGGTACAGCCGTTTTGGGACTTGGTGATATTGGCGCAATGGCCGGTAAACCGGTTATGGAAGGTAAAGGCTTGCTGTTTAAAATTTTTGCCGGAATTGATGTGTTTGATATTGAAGTTGATGAAAAAGATCCTGAAAAATTTATTCAAATCGTAAAAGCTATTGCTCCAACCTTTGGTGGAATTAATCTGGAAGATATCAAAGCTCCTGAGTGTTTTGAAATTGAAGAACGATTGAAGGCAGAATTGGATATTCCTTTAATGCATGATGATCAACATGGTACGGCTATTATTTCGTCGGCAGGTTTGCTAAATGCATTGGAAATAGTTGGAAAAAAAATAGAAGAAGTAAGAATTGTGGTGAATGGTGCAGGTGCTGCAGCTAATTCATGTACACAACTTTATATGATGTTGGGTGCTAAATTGGAAAACATCGTAATGGTTGATTCTAAAGGGGTTATTAACAAACAACGCACGGACTTAAATTCGCGCAAAAAACCATTTGCAACCGATAGAACCATTACTACACTTGCCGAAGCAGTAAAAGATGCTGATGTATTTCTTGGGTTGTCTATTGCTAATGTATTGACCAAAGATATGGTGCGCTCAATGAACGTAAATCCAATAGTGTTTGGATTAGCGAATCCGAATCCCGAAATTTCGTACGAAGATGCTATGGCGGCTCGTCAGGATCTTATTTTTGCAACCGGACGTTCTGATCATCCTAACCAAATCAATAATGTATTGGGATTTCCATACATTTTCCGCGGTGCTTTGGATGTACGTGCAAAATGTATCAATGAGGAAATGAAACTAGCAGCTGTACTGGCTATTGCTGAATTAACAAAACAGCCGGTTCCGGATGTGGTGAATGCTGCATATGACCTTAAGCGTATAACTTTTGGTCGCGACTATATTATTCCAAAACCGCTTGATCCACGTTTGTTGACTATCGTTGCACCGGCTGTGGCAAAAGCGGCTATTAAATCGGGTGTTGCCCGCAAAGAAATTACCGACTGGAACGCCTACAGTGATAAATTACGTGAGATGATGGGTAGCGATAACAAAATGCTACGTCACTTTTATGATATGGCTCGTCAAAATCCAAAACGCGTGGTTTTCTCTGAGTCAAATCATTTGAATATGATTAAAGCTGCCGAATCTGCTTTTGCAGAAGGTATTTGTCACCCTATATTACTTGGAAACGAAGAAAAAATTGCTGTCATTGCTAAAGAAAATGATATTGATTTGACAGGTATTGAGATTATCAACTTGCGTCATGATCGTGAAGAGAAACGCAGAGTTGTATTTGCACAAAGACTTGCCGAAAAACGTAGCCGCGAAGGTATGACTTACGACGAAGCATACGAAAAAATGTATGAGCGCAACTATTTCGGTATGATGATGGTAGAAATGGGAGAAGCAGATGCTTTAATTACAGGTGTTTATACTAAATATGCTGACTCTGTACAGGCTGCAAAAGATGTAATTGGTATCCGCGAAGGAACGAAACACATTGCTGCTTTGCACATTATGAATACCAAAAAAGGTACTTATTTCCTAGCTGATACTTTATTCAATCGTCACCCATGTACCGATGCATTGGTAGATATTGCCAAGTTGACACATGATACTGTGAAATTCTTTGCTCATGAACCCGTGATGGCGATGCTTTCGTATTCTAACTTCGGTTCGGATAAAAACGGTAGCCCGGCAAGTGTTCATCAAGTGGTGGAAACATTGCACAACAGATATCCTGACATGATTGTGGATGGTGAAATGCAGGTAACTTTTGCTTTGAACAAGGAATTGCGCGATAAAAAATATCCGTTTTCTAAATTAGCCGGAAAGAACGTAAATACGCTTATTTTCCCTAACTTAAGTTCAGCAAATACTGCCTATAAAATGTTGATTGAAATGGGCCTTGCTGAAACAATCGGACCTATTCAAATGGGATTAAACAAACCGGTTCATATTCTGGATGTAGAAAGTTCGGTTCGCGACATTGTAAATATGACTGCTATCGCGGTTCTTGATGCAATTGTTGAAGAACAAATCAGAACAAACAACTTGGAAAGAATAGGAAAAGTGGCTGAAACTGCCGGTAAAGATGATACTTCATTGTGCTAGTATTTCTTTGAACAAATAACTTTTTAATAAATAATAAGCCTCTTCATATACATGGAGAGGCTTATTTTATTTGTGCGCCGAGCATGGCGAGTATATTTGACGGTTGAAGTCCGTTATGGGGGCTATCAGTTGCCAACCATTAGCTTAAGGCAAGGGTGTCCACCGCGAGGTGGAATCTGAAGGAAGCCGACGGCAA